>ERZ808046.132-NODE-132-length-96245-cov-16.627329_pt1 | contig 96245 bp, 90 predicted proteins | sample MGYA00380196_ERZ808046 | MGnify/ENA primary metagenome ERZ808046 (study PRJEB31490, sample SAMN06133421) | mouse gut metagenome | isolation source: Z6_2 | host: mice | place: China: Chengdu | collected 2015-05 ... | reverse complement strand
GTGGATTCGAACCACCGAAGCAAGTTGCAGCAGATTTACAGTCTGTCCCCTTTGGCCACTCGGGAATCCGCCCATATCATTCTGACAAGTCAAAATGATATCACAAATATAGTTAAAAATCAAGCACTATTTCTTCAAAAATCATTGCGCTGTGGGGGCCGATTTCCACAGTCATTTTTCCATCCTCCACAGGATACTGCATTTTCCCCACATTATACCGTTCCGTATTTGACAGCATAATCCGTTCCATATAGGGTCCTGTTACCTCTGCTTCCCAGACAGGAATCTGTGCCTTCTGGGCAAATTTATCGCTGTTCACCAGTACTACGCCACGTTCCCTTTTATGGAACCGGCCATAGGCAATCAATCCCTTTTCCGCAAGTAATGGCTTAAAAGATCCAGTCCGAAACGCCAGGTTCCGCCTCCGGATACCTGTCAGATAGCAATGGAACTCTATCAGTTCATGATTTTCTTTCCCCCAGGGGAAAGTCCTTCTGTTATCCGGGTCTGTCCAGCCGCAGACACCGGCCTCATCCCCATAATAAATGGTCGGCGCTCCCGGCCAGGTCATCTGTATGATGGCGGCTGCACGAAAAATCCCAAAGTTGATCCCCTCTGATGCCGCCAGATCTCCCCTGTAATCCAGGCGCCCCACTGTCCGGTTAGTCCTTGTCAAGAAACGGGAGTGATCATGGTTAGAGAGCTCATTCATCGCTGCCAGAAGGGATGTAGTCTGCATTCTGCTCATATTGCTTAGCATGGCACACATAAATGCCTGGCTGTTTTGATACAGATGTTCGTCCATTCTGTCACTGTGTTTTTCCAGTCCTGTAAGGAACCAGGAAAGCGGCTCCATAAAGGCATCATAATTCATAACCGTATCCCACTGATCCCCTTCCAGCCAGGGAGATGCATCCCCGTAATGTTCGGCCAGTATTAGGGCATCCGGATTCGTTTCTTTCACCACACGGCGAAAATCTTTCCAGAAGCGGTGGTTCATCTCCGGTGAATGTCCCAGATCAGCAGCTACGTCAAGTCTCCACCCGTCAATGTTATACGGCGGAGACAACCATTTCTTAGCAATATCCAAAATATACTGATAAAGCTCACCGGAACCCTCATAGTTTAATTTGGGAAGTGTATTATGGTCCCACCATCCCTCGTAGGAATCATTATCAGGCCAGCCATTCTCGTCAGAAAACCAGAAAAAGTTCCGGTAAGGGCTGTTAGCATCCGCATAAGCGCCGGGGGCATAGACACCAGCCTTTTCATATATTTTCTCGCGATCCAGCCACTTATTGAAGGAACCGCAATGGTTAAATACACCATCCAGAATCACCCGCATGCCCCGTTTATGGACCTCATCCATAAATCGTGCAAAGAATTCATCGCTGGCCTTCAAATTTACCTCATCAGCCGTCCGCACCGAATATTTTTCTGCATCTTTATTATCAATGGCATCCCTGTCCACAAGCCCATCCGCATCTTTTACAATAACCCCGTAATGGGGATCCACATGTTCATAATCCTGGCAGTCATATTTATGGTTGGAAGGCGACACAAACACCGGGCTTAAGTACAGCACTTCCACCTTCAGGCTTTGGAGATAATCCAGTTTATCTAAAATTCCCTGAAGATCGCCGCCGTAGAAGCGATCCACATCCAGAACCGAAAGTCCCTCTTCCCAGTCATCCACCTTCATCACAGGAAAGCCAATATATACGTATTCATCAGACACCACATCATTGGCGGGGTCTCCATTACAGAAACGGTCAATGAAAATCTGATACATGACCGCGCCCTTGGCCCATTCCGGCACATGAAAGCCTGGCGTGATGGTAAACATATACTGGCGGTCCATTTCGCCGGTCACTCCCAGCCGGTTGTACCGGCAGATCTCATCACCCTTTTCCACCTGAAAGTAAAAACGGACAGCCGTTTCCTCAACGCTTATTGTGGTTTCATAATAATCAAATCGTCCCCGGCGTTCCGCCCATCTTAATCTCTTCTTCTCTTCTTTTCCATACAGGACCAGATACACCCGATCCACATCATTCCTTGCCGTTCGAAACCGCAGAGTCACCATATCTCCCGGATCCGGCTCGGCGGGTATTCTATAATCTATGGTCGCATCGCAAAACAGAGCCGCTCGTTCCATAAAAACAGCTCCTCCTCTCCAAAATGAACCTTTCGCATCAGAGCCAACATCAGAAAATATTACTGTTCTATTATAACAGTTCAGCCTTGCATCTTCTTGCCCGCGTACCGCGGACAAGAAGCTTGTGGCGTCCGCCCTATGAAGATTTAAAGTGAAAAATGCTTATGAAAACAAGTTTTCAACGCTTTTTTCGCTCTAAATCTTCGCATGGCTGAACTGTTACATTCTATTATACAGGATATTCTTAGTATTTGCACGTTTTTTATTTTATATCATGCGTTATTATTTAAAGATGCGATAGTAACAGTCCAGCCTTGCATCTTCTTGCCCGCATACCGCGAACAAGAAGCTTGTGGCGTCTGCCTTATGACTGTCACATGCAATACTTTTTCAGGCAGAAAGAAAGCCGGCGGGGAATCGCTGGCTTTCTTTCGGAAAAGGTATTATGTCTCTTATGGGGTATAGCAAAAACTATATAATGTATTGGGGGGGTTACGAGTAGTAATATAGCATATGTTTCTGCATAAGTGTGCACAAACATTTATTTTTATGAAATTTTTTTTTGTATAATTTTACCCGGGCCCATTTTTTTTTGTGTATTTATTATATTTCTTAAATAAAAACGGCGTTTGCCTGTGTTTCTTTTGTACAAACGCCGCAAAACTTTATTTTCTTAAACGAACAGGGCATCAAATTCCGTCTGCCCGATTTTCTCCTTTTCCAGGAGAATTGTACAGCATTTATGAAGCACATCCTCATGTGCAAGGATGATTTTTTTTGCCTCCTCATAGCATTCGTCGATGATTCTTTTGATTTCACTGTCAATGGCAGTAGCCACATCCTCACCATAACTTCTGGTATGAGCCAGGTCACGGCCAATGAACACCTCATCCTCATCGCTTCCATAATGAATCATTCCCACACGCTCCGACATGCCATACTGGGTCACCATGGCCCTGGCAATAGCAGTGGCCTGCTTGATGTCCTGGGACGCTCCGGTAGTCACATCCTGGAAAATCAGCTCTTCTGCAATTCTTCCCCCCAGAGATACCATAATATTCTGGAGCATCTTTCCTTTAGTGTTGAACATCTCATCCTTTTCCGGCAGCGGCATGGTATATCCTGCCGCTCCTATTCCCGTGGGAATAATGGAAATGGTATGAACCGGTCCCACATCGGGAAGCTCGTGGAATAAAATTGCGTGTCCCGCCTCATGATACGCCGTAATCCGTTTCTCTTTCTCAGAAATTACCTTACTCTTCTTCTCAGAGCCAATTCCCACTTTAATGAAAGCCCGCTCAATATCCTTCTGGGTAATGAACCGCCTGGATTCTCTGGCTGCCATGATAGCTCCTTCATTCAGAAGGTTTTCCAGGTCCGCTCCGGTAAATCCGGCCGTGGTCTGGGCAATACGCCTTAAATTCACGTCTTCGCCCAAAGGCTTTTCTTTGGCATGGACCTGTAAGATTTCCTCACGGCCCTTAATATCCGGCTTTCCAACTGCCACTTTCCGGTCAAAGCGGCCGGGGCGGAGAATCGCCGGGTCCAGAATATCCACGCGGTTAGTGGCGGCCATAACAATGATGCCCTCATTGACGCCAAAACCGTCCATCTCCACTAAAAGCTGATTTAAGGTCTGCTCCCGTTCATCATGTCCGCCGCCCATTCCGGTACCTCTCCGTCTTGCAACGGCATCGATCTCATCAATAAACACAATACAGGGAGCATTTTTCTTGGCATCTTCAAACAAATCTCTCACCCGGGATGCGCCGACGCCCACAAACATCTCCACGAAATCTGAACCGGAAATAGAGAAAAACGGGACACCTGCCTCCCCGGCCACAGCCTTGGCAAGCAGGGTCTTTCCGGTTCCCGGCGGGCCCACCAAAAGTACGCCCTTGGGAATTCTGGCTCCCACATCTGTATACTTTTTAGGATTTTTAAGAAAATCCACGATTTCTTCCAGATCTTCCTTTTCTTCCTCCAGGCCTGCCACCTTGGAAAAATTCACGGAATTTGTGGTACTCATTCTGGCACGGCTTTTTCCGAATTCCATCATTTTGGCGTTACCCCCGCCGCCGCCCAGCCTGGCATTCATATACATCATAATGAACATGATCACCACTGCTGAAAGGCCAATGGGGAGAATAATCGTGGTCAGGTAATCCGCCTGGCGAACATCATCCACCATGTAATCAATCCCGTGCTCCCGCAAAAGTTTCTGGGCCTCCACCACATCGGAGACAGAGATTTTCCTGTTTTCCCCGTTTTTCATGGAAATTTCCAGCATTCCCGTAGGAGTCTGTGGATTCTGTTTTACTTCTGCGGACTCGATGGCATCGTTTTCAATCGCCATCATAAATTCCTGATAGGTCATTTCTGCGCTGAACAGACCGCCCTGCTGGGTAAGTGTAGATGCAAAAACAATCAGCATCATCACCAGCAGGACCAGCCCAATTCCGCGAAACTGCTGATTCTGTTTCAACTGGCTGCCTCCTTATTGCTGCTCTACCACTCCGATATAGGGAAAATTTCTGTATTTCTGGTCATAATCCAGACCAAAGCCCACTACAAATTCGTCCGGAATGGTGAAGCAGGTATAATCTACCTTTACCTGCTTTTTTACACGACGTTCTGGCTTATCAAGTAAAGTACAGAGGCGGATGGATTCCGGATTCCTCTGTTTCAAAATCTCGATCAGATAGGCCAGGGTTCTGCCGGAGTCAATGATATCTTCCACAATCAGAACATTTTTCCCTGCGATGGACTCATCCAGATCTTTTACGATGCGGACAACACCGGAAGATTCGGTGCCACTTCCATAACTGGATACAGACATAAAATCCATGGACACCGGAACAGTAAGGTGCTTGGCTAACTCACAGGTAAAGAACACGCCGCCCTTTAAAATGCAGATCAGATGTACCTGCTTTCCTTCATAATCCCGGTTGATCTGTGCCGCGATCTCACGGATTCTTCTGTCAACTTTCTCTTCATCCAATAAAACACGAATTTTGTCAGCCATGGTCTTCTCCTTTGCATATTTTAACTTCTAATATTGTGCGGGTTGTATTCGTTATTTTATAATATTCGCTGATACGGTATCCGATCACCCAGAGAACATGGCTCCCTTCTGTAAGAAGCTTTATGGTTTTCCTGCGTTCCTCCGGGATTTTTTCATCAATGAAAAATCGTTTCAGAAGCTTTCTTTTTCCTCCTGAAATCAGGAAATAGTCCCCGCTTTTCCTGTTCCTGACAGATAACATATCTTTAATTTTATCATAATCAAACCATTTCGTATACTGGTTTTTGGGAATTTCCAGGTCTTTTTCATAAGAAAATGTCCGCATGACTACCTTCATACGTTCTTCACCTGCATCTGAAATTTCCCCCAGCTTCCGTATTTCCAGAATTTCGTATCCTCTGTGGGCCCTTATCCCATATGGAAGCATGGCCTCGCACCCGCTCCCCGGACCCCTGAGGTTACACACTGCCTCAATATGTTTCGATGAAATGTCCCTCTGGTTCCCTGATACCCTGGATATCATGGCTCTCACAAGGTATTCTTTAAGAATATCCGGCTGCCTGTCAAATACCTCCGTTCGTATGGAAAAAAGATTCCCCTCTGAAAAAAAGTTTTCCTCTGAAAGAATCTTTTCCGCCTGGTGGTAAAAATATTCATCGGCGCGGGATGCCAAAGAAGCTATATTTAAAATATGTTCTCCTGCCCTGTCATTGATATTTTCCTCAACCCATGGAAGGAGCTCATTCCGGATTCTGTTTCTGACATACCGGCACTCTCTGTTGGTGGAATCCTCGCACCAGGAAAGTCCCGCTTCCCTCAGATAGGCTTCTATTTCTTTTCTTGTAAGACATAAAAGCGGCCGGATAATGTTGTTCCGTACCGGGCGTATCCCTCCCAGGCCCCGAAGACCGCTTCCGCGGAATATATTTAAAAGCACCGTCTCTGCATTATCATTTTTATGGTGGGCAGTTGCTGTCTTTTCACAGAAAAACCGTCCGGCGGCCTGCTCCATATGAAAATACCGCAAATTCCTTCCTGCCTCCTCCTCAGAGATTCCCCTGTCTGCAGCGTACTTTGCCACATTTTCCCGTACCACAGAAAGTGGAATGGAAAGCTTTTGGCACAAAGCTCTCACATAATCCTCATCCCGGTCCGCCTCCTCTCCCCGGAGACCGTGATTCAGATGGAAGGCAGCCACATGGATTCCAAGCTCCTCTGACAGTTCTTTAAGAACCCAAAGAAGGCAGACGGAATCGGCGCCTCCTGACACTGCCGCCAGAACGCCCTCCCCTTCCTCTGCCATCCGGTGAGCTTTCATATATTCTTTTATCCGCGTCCTCAGTATCTGTCTGTCCATTTTCTCATCTCCCGTAAATTCCTCCCACCAGCACAGTCATGTCATCCCTGGGCTCTCCTTCGAAGGACAGGGCGAAAGTCAGGATCATTTCTGCCGTTTCCTGGGGCCCCGCCGCCTGAAGTCCTCGTAAAAAGTCTTTAAAAGCCTCCTCCTTTTCTTCTCCGGGCATGGCATCTAAAACGCCATCACTGACCATGACAATTCTGTCGCCATCCCACAGTTTTTTCGACAAAAGCACCGGCTCCACAGGATTTAAAACCCCTGCCGGAACATGTTCCGATTCCAGTGTCTCCACAGAATCATGGCCCATAATAAAAGATGCCACAGCCCCCAGCTTCATAATCTCCACTACACCAGAATACAGATCCACCAGACACAAATCCAGGGTAGCCGGACGCTCGTTCTGCCCGGTCAGCAAAACGACAGTGTTGACAAGCTTCAAAGCGGCTCTGGCTGAAAATCCTGTTCCCAAAAGCTGCTCCGTCAGCTCTATCACCTTCTCACTGTCAGAATTGGCTGCCTTTCCGCTTCCCATTCCGTCAGAAAGGCTCATAATAGCCTGTCCCGGAATTCCGCTTTTAAAGGTATAGCTGTCCCCGGAAATCTCTTCGCCCTCTCTTGGTACTCTGGAGGAACCAAATAGGATTCTGTATTTTCCATCCTCCACAAACCGAAAAGGAGCTGTGTTTCTGGTGATGATGATTTTTCCGTCCCGGGAAGGGCTCCAGACCCCTTTCATGGCCCGGCCGATGACTTCCGCCGCATCCCTGGCAGTCATACAGCGTCCGTTGGTCGTTCTGGCGTTCATAAATACTTCCCGTCTTTGTTCCTCATACTGGAGCACCAGAAGGCTCTCCGCAGCAACCCGCCGTTTTCTGAGCGCCGCCCTCAGCTCGTCCTCCCAGGTCCTTGTCACATCCATGGCCCGCTCCATCTGGCCGGAAAATTCTTCTAAAATTCCGGCCAGTTCTTCAAACTGAACCATCACCGCATCCCGGCTCTCCAAAAAGCGGTTTTTCCAGGCAAGATTCATGGTAGCCCGTCCAAGATTTCTGTTTAACTGTCCGAGATAATCAGACTTTCTGCGGCACACCTCTAAAAATCGCCTGGGCATGTCCTCAAATTCCACCCGTCCCTTCTTTTCAAAGGTCCGTAACAAATAATACAGATAATAATTTTCCTCTTCTTCCCCCCGCCTGCATTCCCGTTTGATTCCACAGGTTTCGCACTCTCCGCAAACCATGGCAGAAGCCGCTTCAAGAGCTGCGATTCCGTCCTCTCTGGTAAGACCGTTCTCCTCCCTTGATCTCTCAAAGGTCTTTGCAACCCCCTCCAGGGACTGGGCCATATCTTTCAACCTTTTCGCCGTGTAAGCGTTCACATCCGCCATGTCCTTATGTACTGCCCACTTTCTTAACACAAAAAATCCCTCCTAACCTGCGTACCATATTATAAACAGATCAGAAGGAAATATTTGTCAGATTTCTGGCTTCAGTCAGAAAAATCACATGACAATTTTTATGGAGATTCTTCCGCCTTAAACAAAATTTCGTCTTTTTTGACCAAACCCAGCTTTTCTTTTGCAACTTTTTCCACGTATTGTTTGGTCTGGACGTAAACCCTGTATTCCTCCAGCTGGGCCGCCCTTGCCTCTTCCTTTGCTTTTGCCTTCTCCAGTTCTGCCTCCCTTGCCTGGTATTCCAGATCCTTTTCCCGGAGAGAGGAGGCACCCACATTTACCACTACGGCCAGGCTCAGTACAACCATGGTAATACCAATCAGGGCCATCCGGTTTCCAAGACTGTTCCTGGAGCGCCTTCGGTTTCTTTTATTTCGGTTTTTTCCCATGCTTCCCTGCCTCCTTCCGTGTGATCATAGTCCTTCTTTTCATTGTAATCCATCTCCCCATGTTTTTCAAGACCGCAAATACACTTTGGCTCACAAGCCGGTCATAAAGAAACATCCCCAGAAACGTACTTACGATCACATATCCCCTCAGAATGCCATCATTTTCATAAAACAAAAGGGAAAAAGTCATAACCGCACAGTAAATCCAATAAAAAAAGTCTTCCAGACCTGTCCACAGACTGCCATGGGGAATCAGAAGACGGAATAACCGTAAAAGATCATAGCTGATCATCAGGAGAATTCCCAAAACAAAACTCAGGGCAGCAAGTTCCGCTTCCTCCTGTATGTAAAGACTCAAGGGCAGCTCCTCCTTTCTGCCTTATTTAAACAGCCTGGAAAGAAAAGACTGTCCGGCCTTTCGGTAACTTTCATTGGAGGAATACACAAAGCTGTCTGTCTTCCCTTCAATATCAATCTCTCCTTTATCCAGTGTCAGCCTGCTCACATGGAGGTCCTTTCCCTTGATGGTCAAAAGTCCCATGTCCGTATCCAGTACAATGGTATTTTCGTCAAAAGAAATCACATCCAGAATTCCTGTGAGATTTCCCTTGTCTCTGTTATGTAAAACAATTTTGTGGGACAGCCCGATTTTTTCTTCCATGAAAAAAACCTCCTGACATACTTTTTAATAAGTATATTAAGAGGTTTTCCAATATATTCGTATTAATTAACAATTCGTAAATGCACAGACCTGCTGAACAGTTACTTTCATTCTATAAATACCGGTAAAGCTCTTTCACATCGTCTTTCCGGACTGTTTCCTGAACATCGAGAACTTCCACTTTTACAGACTTCATTCCGAACTGGATTTCAATGATGTCCCCCTGTTTTACTGCAAACGAAGCCCTGGCTGGTTTGCCATTAACTATCACGCGGCCAGCGTCACACGCCTCATTGGCTACTGTGCGGCGTTTAATCAGGCGGGATACTTTCAGAAATTTATCTAATCTCATGAATTAAGCGTTCACCTGATCTCTGAGAGCCTTTCCGGCTTTGAATCTTGGAGTCTTAGAAGCAGCGATGGGCATTTTTTCGCCTGTCTTCGGATTTCTTCCTTCTCTTGCTGCTCTCTCTGAAACCTCAAAAGTACCAAAGCCCACTAACTGGATTTTTTCTCCCTTTACTAATTCATCTGCAACAACATCCGTAAAAGCCTTAAGGGTCTTTTCTACATCTTTTCTGGAAAGCTCTGCTTTTTCAGCAACTGCTGCGATTAATTCTGTCTTGTTCATTGATATTTCCTCCTAAAAATCAACTTGCAACCGCCTTCATTCTTCCGGCGGATTCATTGCGTTATACCCTTACATTTATATATGCTTCCGGCCTTTTTGTCAAGGTTTTTTCCCGTTTTACCCAGTTTTTTCCTTCCGACTGTAAAATCAAAAAGATGGCGTATTTTCGCCATCTTTCGCACAGCTTTCCTGATTAGCTTAATTCAATCTTCGCAGCCTCTTCTGGCTTAAATTCATTTTCCAGATCATAGATATTATGTCCTGTGGATTCACCAAGAACACGGCCTTCCAAAGAATAACAGCGGATAAAGCGCTTGTCCGAAACACTGGACCAGTGTTCCACATCCCATGTCAGGTAGCCCATGTCGTCGCTTTTCTTCTCCTTTAAATATAAATCCACCTGTCTTCCGTCACGCATAATCTGAATCAGCTGCTTATAATCAGAAATTTCCACTTCTGTTTTTTTCACGGTATCAAAAATCTTCATAAAAATACTCCCTCCTGAACCTCTAAGTTCCCCAACAAATTCTGTCTATCGACATTATAGCATGTCTCCGACATGCTATGCTCCGCCGGATGCACACGATTCGCTAAGGAATTTGTCCGCCCTTCGGGCAGACGCGAATCGGCGCAGGTATAATGTCTATCGACATTATAGCATGTCTCTGACATGCTATGCTCCGCTGGATGCACACGATTCGCTAAGGAATTTGTCTGCCCCTCGGGCAGACGCGAATCGGCGCAGGTATAATGTCTATCGACATTATACCGTCTCCCATTCAGAAATGCAATATCATTTTTCCCGCTCCCGGCGCTTTATCTCTTCCCAAAGTTCCTTTCCTTCCAATCCCTCCGGCAGCTTCGGACCTCCGAACACCCTTGGATGGCGTCTCACCATCTTTTGGCAAATACCGTCAATCACATTATCCACAGTGAAATTCCCTTTTTCCTTTTCGATCTCACTGTGAATCATAACCTGATATAGGACATCTCCCAGTTCCTCACACAGGTTCTCTGTATCCTGATTGTCAATGGCCTCCAGAACCTCCGCGCACTCCTCCACCAGATACTTTTTCATGGATTCATGGGTTTGGGCGCGGTCCCAGGGGCAACCGTCCTCAGATCGAAGCTTTTCCATAATCTCTTTCAAATCCTCCAGTGTATACATAATAATTTCTCCCCCTTTCTTTTCTTCTTTCAGTATAACAAAAAAAGAAGAATCCGTCCCGCGAATTCTCCTTTTTCTATTTTAAACTCAGCTTTCCATCTGACGTCCCAGAAATCCTGCGGCTGTGGCGGCCAGCCGCAATTCTCCGTCAGAAAACTTTGCCCTCGGTTCACGACTCATGAGAACCACAGCTCCTATGGCATCTCCTTCACAAATAATCGGCACCACCACCTGGGCAGTGATCCCTTCCACGTCTTCGGAGGCCACTGGCGTATATGCCCGGTCATCTTTCCCGGCCTGCACTGTAATCCGCTCCTGAATCGCATGCTCAAGCTGTTTGCTGATAGGCTTTTGGAGCAAATCTTTTTTAGCTCCTCCGGCCGCTGCAATCACCTGATCCCGGTCAGTGATGCAGACCATAAGTCCTGTGGACTGAGCCATGGCGTCTGCATACTGGGAAGCAAATGCGTTTAGCTCCATCATCGGTGAGTACTTTTTAAGAATGATTTCCCCCTCCCTGTCCGTAAAGATTTCCAGTGGGGTCCCTTCCCGGAGTCTTAAGGTTCTTCGGATCTCCTTCGGGATCACCACCCGGCCCAGGTCATCAATTCTCCTTACTATTCCAGTAGCTTTCATACAAAAATTCCTCCATTTTGCATTCTGTCATTTGATTGTCGGTTTGACTGTAAATGTAGTATTTGTCAAAAGGAGGAATTTATACTACAATAAAGGTACACAGACAGGAAACAAAATGAGGTATTATATGGAAAAAATTACAGTTTGGACCAAACAAAATGCAAATGTTCTCCGTGAATTGGAGACAAACGGACGCTACGTTGCAAAAAGAGAATATGTCTACAAGGATCTTGGGGAACACGCCTATCTGGTGTTAGAGGCCTACGACTGGCTTGTAAAACACAGTCCGGCTGCCGCCATGCGGCCTGCGGATGCAGAATATCCGGTCTGGGTTTCTCCCAAAAAGGAAGCCACTATGCTTCCCAGCGCCGGATGCGTCATTCTGGAACTCACCTTAGACCCATCCTTGATCACTATGATAAATATAATGAAATGGGGCTCTATTCTGGACTATTCTTATATTCCGTCTGATAAAGCTGATGCCGCCCGCCACCGGGCACTCCTGGAAGAATACCGGGTAAACGACTCCAAAGCCTATATGTCCCAGTTCTATCCGCAAATCAAAAGGGAGATTATCGAAAGCTGGGACCGCCTTTTTGACGACTCAGCAGACCCCGGAAACAGCGACTGTTATGGAAATATATGGGAGATTAAAAAAGAATGGGTTACGAATGTACTAAAATAACACTCTATTCCTCTCAGGCAGAGGTTGTCCTGGAGACTCTGAAAAGAGACGGAATCTGTTTTTCCAGAAGAGAATATGTCAGAAAAAAATATGAAGAAAGCGCCCCCATCTTCACCGCCGCATACGACTGGTTTGTGAAAGAGGCTGCCCGGCATCTTCCAAAACCCGAAGGGGCAGAATATCCCTACTGGGCCTTTGGGGACCTGTACAGTGTAGACCAGTCTGCCGGAAACCAGACGGTAACGCTGCGCCTTCCGGCAGACCAGGCCGTTTATTTTGATATGTATGACTGGAACAAAATTTTGTGCCTGAAATATCTTGGTGAAACTGAGGAGGACGAAAAGGCCTTTGGCCGGATGCTTTCCGATTACGGCATCCGAAAGGAAAGCGATGTGATTCTCACAGGCTTTTATCCAGATTTAAAATATCAGGTCATGGAGAGCTGGAAACGTCTGTTCCGGCATCATGAGGAAGTTCTCCTGGGGAACCACAAAGAAGTCAGAAGCGTTCAGGCCGGATTATGGTGTCTGAAGAAGGAATGGCTTTAACCGTTCCTTCCGACAGTCTTAATACCTCATCTTCCAGGTAATATACTGCCCTTAAGTCATGAGAAACCAGAATGCAGGTCAGGTTAAGATCGTTTCTTAAGGGGTTCAGAAACGATCTGAAGTACATTTTGGTGATGAATTTTCCCGCGGGCTTTCCATGGTATAGCACCTGGCCGGAATCTGGCTTTTCGAGGCCTGAAAATTACTCCACATACATCCCGCCAATTCCCATTCCGCCATGGACGGATTCCAGGTCCAGACCGGCGAGATCACTGTTATAAATTGCCAGAGTACTTATCACCGTAAGCGGAACGTAAACAGCTTCGTCATGGAAGCTCTGCATAATATAATTAAAATTTTCCTGAAGCATCTCAGGATCCTCCTGGGTCAGGCAGTCCAGCATGATATCGTCCAGTTCCGGCTTGCTTTTCATTCCTTTCTGGACAGTATTAAACTTATCCCCATCTGTGGCCATGGCGGCTAAGGTTGCATAGGGTTCATAGGAACCACCCCAAGAACTGTAAATTAATACGCCGAACTCTCCGGCGGCCCAGTTCTGACGATATATCTGGCTGTCCTGAGGAACAATATTTAACTGAATTCCGACCTGCGCGTACTGGGACTGTAAAATCAGCGCAATGTCCCTGTCATTGGTCACAGAAGCATCATAGATCAGATCCAGCTCCAGACTTTTTCCATCCTTAGAACGCACCTGATTGTCCCCTTCATAGACCCATCCGGCCTCATCCAGAATCACATTGGCCTTATCCGGATCATAAGAATAGGGAGCGATTCCCACATTGGTATAGGGGATATCCGTGGAGAAATATGCTGTCGCCGGCTTTTGAAGCCCTCCAAAAATCCCCTCGGAAATAGCCGTGTTGTCTGTGGCATATTCCAGCGCGAGGCGCACATTTACATCCCCGGTAATCTCTCCGCCCGTATTGATGTTCAGACTGGAGATACTGGTAGTAGGAGCTGCCTCTGTCTTAAAGCCCGCCGCTTCCATTTCCTTATACATATCCGCAGTAATCTGGGTAGAATCTATCATCACATCAACTTCCCCTGCCTTCAAAGCAATCGCCGCCGTATTGACATCGGGAATTACCACTGCCTTCATATACCGGAAATTTGGCTTCTCACCCCAGTAGTTTTCATTTCGCTCAAAAAGTGCATACTGGTCCGCCACATACTCCTTTAATATCCACATACCGGTTCCGATGGGTTTTGTGATCCCGTTGTCATAAGGGTCACCCTCATCAGGGAAACCGTTTTCCCCCAGCATCACCAGCGGACGGCTGAAAGTAAGGTCATTTAGCAGAGAGTTGCACGGGACATTCAGTTTTAAAACCAGGGTCAGAGCATCCGGCGTTTCCACACTCTCCAGGGATGTCAGGGAATTTAAAAAGGAATAGCCCTCCGCATGGTTTGCCACAGCTTCGATGTTCTTTTTGGCAATCGCTGAATCAAAGTCGGTTCCATCGCTGAATTTTACACCTTCCCGAAGGTGGAAAGTATAAGTAAGCCCATCAGTGGAAATATCCCAGCTTTCTGCCAGCTCCGGCACCACTGTCCCTTTTTTAAACGCCACCAGACTTTCATATACCCAGTCCTGGGCGGCCATCTGGCTTTTCATGGTATGAGGATTCAAATCCCCCACATCCCCGGTCATGCGGACAATCAGTGTATCCTTTTTTGCGGCTTCAGTTTCTTCCTGCACGGTTTCTTCAACCGGCTCTGATTCCTGTTCAGTCTGACTTTCCGTTTCCTGTACAGTCTCTTCGGCAGCCGGGGGCGTCTGTGTACTCTGCCCGCCGCATGCCGCCAGAGATAAACTCACGGCCGCCGCAAGCAAAACTGTAATTCGTTTTTTCATGTCCATATTCCTTCCTTTCCCTTCACTCAGGCATAAAATCTTTCTTATGGTACGAAAAAGGAGCCCGTTATGAGCCCCTTCGGTATGCGAAAAACATTATAAAGCCTGTTTGTGGAAATGTCCAGCTTTTTATGGACTATTCTTTCAGAAGGCCATCTATTTCCTTCCAGAGCGCATGGATCTTTTCTACGGATTCCAGCCGTTCTTTTTTCATATCCAATACCTGCTCCAGAGTATCCAATGCGGTATCAAAATCCTCTTCTTTTGCGGCAGCAGCCGCTTTCTGTCTTAATTCTTTTGCTGTGGATTCTTCCATGCTCTTACGGATGGCTGTAATCTGGCTTCGAAGTTCTCTGGCTTTTTTCCAGGTCTCCTTGTCAACTTTTAAGGTTCCTGTCTCCTTTTTTTCGAGACGCATGGATTTATAGGAAGCAGCAGCAGCCTTGTTGTCCTCCTGCAAAGCTTTCAGCTCCTCACCGACCGCTTTCAGTTCGGCACGGACCGGAGCGGCCGCTTCCTTAAATTCCTTCCTTGTTTCAGCGGCCTGAGCTGGGATGGACATAAAGCACCCCAAAAGAACCGCCGCACATAAAATCCTGAATTTTTTCTTCATAATTCAAATTCTCCTTTCTGCTAAACAGCAGTGAATTGTTACATTTTGATTATAGCTGCTTCCATATGGAGATTAACAGGGAATATATGCGGCAAAAATGAGGTAAACATTTACGAACCTGTAATGACATGGTATGATGGTAAAAAGCAAAATACTCCTCGGAGGGGAAACCATGCAAAAACTAATTTATATCGCCGACGATGAGCACAGTATACGGCAGATGACGAAAACCTTTTTAGAAAGCGAAGGATATACAGTAGAGGCCTTTTCAAACGGAGCAGAGCTGCGCCAGGCAATTCAGAAGAAAACTCCCGATATGATTATTCTGGATGTTATGATGCCGGGAGAAGACGGCTTCAGCCTATGTACAGCGTTCCGCCGGGAAAGCAATATTCCAATTATCATTGTTTCCGCAAAAGACAGCCCTTTGGACCGCGTTACAGGAATCACCCTGGGAAGCGATGACTATATCACAAAGCCTTTCCTTCCTCTGGAGCTGATTGCCCGTGTAAATGCACTGTTCCGGCGTGCGGCGCTGCAAAACCCCGCCAATGAGAAAGAGCTTTCCAATCAGTATACATGCGGCAATTTAGAGCTTTACCGAATGGAACGAAAGGTTCTGGTGGGAAAGGAAGAGTTTTCTGTGACGCCGGCAGAGTTTGAGTTTCTTCTATATTTGATAGAGCGTGAGGATATGGCTGTATCGAAGGAAGAGCTGACAGAATGTTTACAGGAATGTAAGTGGATGAAGGAGGAGCAGAGAATGTCAGACGATCTGGTCAAGCGGCTCAGGAAAAAATTAAAGACAAAAGGTGCCACAGCCAGAGTTGAAACTGTATGGGGCTATGGCTACCGGCTCACTGCAAAGAGTATTTAGGAGGGCCGCCATGGGACGATGCATGCAGACAAGAATCTTCTGGCCGGTTCTGAGCGTTATTCTGTTTCTGTCAGCAGGAGTATGGATCGCTTTTTCTGCCACCTCGGAACGGTATGCCGCTTATACCGCTGAAAAGTATACCTCCGAAATCATTAAAATGGTAGAAGAAGGGAAAAGAACTGTCTATGAAACAGTTTCGGAGCCATTGACCAGAGAAGAGGAGCGGGAATATTCCAAAGAATTGCTGCAATATGTGAAAGCCCGCATGAAAACAGGGGAGCTCACCGGCAAGCTGTTCGTCTTTAGTTCAAAATTCAAACAGGTCTATCCTCAGGCGACGGAAGAAGAGACCATTCCTGAAGGTCTCAGGCGGGCATGCGTGGATCTCCTGATAAAAAATAACGATGCTGAAAGCATAAAGGAAACCTTTGATATTGATGGAAGCTGCTGGCATGTCCATGTTACCGCATTGAGCACGAAGCAAAATGTACGTGCAAAATATTTTGTGGCGCTGGCTCAAATGCCGAATATGTCCCTGATGTGGAGCTATATGGGAAAGCTTTTAGCCGGTATTACAGTGGTTGCCGTCTGTCTGGCTGCTGTCCTTGTGTGGCTTGCTGCCGGAAGCATATCACGCCCGTTAAAAAAGTTCTGCCAGCTGGTTCAATCTTCGGAATCTGGCAAAACTTTTCAAATTGAGGAAACATATTCCCTTTCTGAACTGGAGACTCTCAAAAAAACCTATAATCAGCTGGAAGCCGGAATCCGGCAAAGTCAGGAGGCGAAGGAGCGTTTTTTCCAAAATGTATCCCACGATTTAAGAACGCCTCTGGCTTCCATTATAGGCTACGCGCAGGGGATTCAGTGCGGCATAATGAAAGATCCGCAGGCTGCTGCCGGGATCATTATGACGGAAAGCATACGCATGAAAAATCTGGTGGAAAGTATTCTGACGCTGACGAAAATGGATAATCAGGAGCTGCCGCTTCACCTGGTGGAAATCGATCCGGAAGAATTTCTCGAGGAACGGCTGGACGCACTGAAGGGAATGGCCGGAGAGTGTCAGCTCAGGCTGGAAACGGAAGCAGAGAATTTAACCATTTGCACAGATCCGGAACTTCTGAGCCGTATTGTCCAAAATGTAATTTCCAACTGCATTCGGTATGCAAAACAGCAGGTTCTTGTTCGTCTGGAAGCAGAGAGCACATGGGCCGTAATCCATGTGGAGGACGACGGCCCCGGGTTCATCGAAGAAGATCTTCCTCACGTATTTGAACGATTCTATCAGGGCAGGCGGGGCGGCTTCGGAATAGGCCTTTCTTTTGTATGGTCCGGAATGGATTACCTTGGCGGCAGGGTAGAAATCGGAAACCTGAAGCCGCCTCTGCACGGAGCCTTTTACCATCTGTATTTTCCTGCTGCATAAAGAATCCTGCCCCGCAGGATTCTCTGCCTGCGGCGGAATCGCAACAGCGGCATCTTCCTTTCCGCCGCAGTGCGTTCCTGAACTATTACTAAAAACTGCCTCCTCTGTAATATGCAGTCAGCATAACAGGGGAGGCAGTTTTCATTTTTTACCAGGTTCTTGCGCCTAAATTCTTAAATTCACCGACAGTAGGAACGTGCGTATTCATTCCTCCATCAACTGTCATGCACTGGCCCGTTACATAGGAAGCCTCATCACTGGCCAGATACAGGCACAAATAGCCGATATCTTCCGGACGTCCATAACGTTCCACACAAATATTATTCAAGAAAATTTTCTTTACTGCGTCCGGAATGTGCGGTTCATTCTGCGGAGTTACAATCAAACCCGGTCTGACACAGTTACAGCGGATTCCCTGCTTCCCATACTGCAGCGCTACATGCTGGGTTAACATATCAACGCCGCTCTTTGCACATGCATAGGCAGTTGCCCCCAGATCTCCTCCCAGAGAAGCCATGGAACCGATATTCACGATACTGCCGCTATGATTTTTTGTCATATACGGAAGCACGGTTTTAATCATATAAAAGGTACCCCGGAGGTCTGTCTCAATAATATCATCAAACATCTTCATGCTGACTTCATCAACTCTTCCATCCGGTAAGCCCACATTGGAAGCATTATTGATCAGAATGTCAATCCTTCCGTATTTTTCTTCGGTCGCCTTAAACAGCTCTTCAATTGTGTCTTCCTTCGTTAAATCCACAAACTGATAGAATGCCTCTCCGCCGGCTTCCCGGATTTCACGGACAACTGCCTCCCCGTTTTCCTTTCTGCGTCCACATACAACTACTTTTGCGCCTTCCTTCGCAAATAACTTTGCAGTACCCAGGCCAATGCCACTGGTAGAGCCTGTAACAATCGCTGTTTTGTCTTGTAATCTCGGCATAATGTTGTAACTCCTTCCTGTTTCCTATTCTTCCTGCGCCGCTTCCAGCGTTGTAGTTTCATATTTATTGAGAATCACATTCTGAATCATATCGCGGGTGCTGGAATTGATTGGATGGGCGATATCGCGATATTCCCCGTCGGCGGCTTTCCTGCTTGGCATCGCAATGAACAGCCCTTTTTCCCCTTCAATTACCTTGATATCATGAATTACAAATTCATTATCCAATGTAATGGAAACAATTGCCTTCATTTTTCCCTCTTTTTCAATCTTTCTCACACGTACATCTGTTACCTGCATAAATAACCTCCCCGATTCATACAGCCCTATTATGAATCTTTATAATGTATATCTCTCGTTCTTTTCGACAACAATTTTTATGTCGTCAGGCTGCCCGATATATGTGGTGTTGGCGCGGATGGTATCGCGGCTTTCCACAATGCAATTCTCAACGACCGTATTGTCCCCAATATAAACGTCATTCAGAATAATCGAGTTCTTGATCACACAGTTGTTCCCAATATAAACCTTTTTAAACAACACGGAATTTTCAACCGTGCCGTTTAAAATGCAGCCGCTGGAAACAAGACTGTTTTTAACAGCTGCTCCGGGATTATATTTAGCCGGGGGCAGATCATCCACCTTGGAATAAATATCCGGATACTCTTTATAGAAGTAGTTGCGGACCTCCGGTTTTAAGAAATCCATATTTGTCTGGTAATAGGATTTCACAGAAGCAATGTTACTCCAATAGGATTCCAGTTTATAGGCATAAATCCGTTTCAAATTTTTATATCGCACCAGAATATCCTGTACAAAATCATAGCGGTCTTCATTTGCACAGCGCTCGATCATCTCGATAAGCTGACGCCGGCGGATCACATAAATACCGCAGGAAATAGTGGTGGAATCTGCAATCATGGGTTTTTCTTCAAATTCCAGAATTCTTCCGTCTGCGTTGGTCTTTACGATACCGAATCTGGTTACATCCACATCGGCCGGCATATCTTTACATACAATTGTGATATCCGCCTTTTTCTCAATATGGTACTCCAGCACCTTATTGTAATCAAGCTTATAGACCCCGTCACCGGCTGCGATTACCACATATGGCTCATGGCTTTTCTTTAAAAAGTCAAGGTTCTGATAGAGGGCATCTGCAGTTCCCCGATACCAGTCGCTGTGCTCCGCGGTGATGGTTGGGGTAAACACATACATGCCGCCCTGTTTCCTTCCGAAATCCCACCATTTGGAAGAACTTAAATGTTCATTCAAAGAGCGGGAATTATACTGCGTCAAAACCGCAACGCTCTGAATATGGGAGTTGCTCATATTGCTCAACGCAAAATCTACGCTCCGAAAACTTCCCGCGATTGGCATTGCCGCAATGGCTCTTCTTCTGGAAAGCTCCCGCATACGCTTGCTGTTGCCGCCTGCTAAAACAATACCGATTGCTCTCATACGTTTCCACCTGCCTTTACTATGTAACCGCCGCTTTCGAGCCTGCCGTCCCGGAAGTCCTCTGCTGTCGTCACACCTGATATTGCTGTATTCTTTCCGATTTCGACTCCCTCAGGAATCACAGAATGCTCACCCACAGTCACCAGATCAAACTGATATACCTTCGGATCATATTTGCTGGCAGCATACTCTCCAACCCCAAGACGCGCTCCTTTTCCTACCTTAACGTCTTCTGCCACAATGGCCTTTTCCACCAAGGCGCCCGCGCCAATCACAGAATCCTGCATAATAATGGAGTCTCTTACCACGGCGCCAGGCTCAATAATAACACCGGAGCCGATTACAGAATTGGCCACCTCACCGTAAATCTCTGTACCCTCTCCAATGATGCACTTTCCTACTTTCGCATCGGCGGAGATATACTGAGGCGGGATTCTGTCGCTTTTTGTGTAAATTTTCCAGTACTCCTCATAAAGATTGAACTCCGGAATGATATCAATTAATTCCATATTGGCTTCCCAATAAGAACCAAGGGTTCCAACGTCTTTCCAATATCCATTATATTCATACGCAAATATACGACTTCCACCAGCATGACAGTAAGGGATAATATGTTTACCAAAATCGCACCCCGGCTCGTCCTTTAATTTCACCAGAGCTTCCTTTAACACCTTCCAGCTGAAGATATAAATGCCCATGGACGCCAGATTGCTTCTGGGCTGCGCCGGTTTCTCCTCAAATTCCGTAATCTTATTGGTATCATCCGTAATGAGAATACCAAACCGGCTTGCCTCCTCCATTGGAACCGGCATGGCCGCGATTGTTACATCCGCGTTATTGGCCTTGTGGTATTCAAGCATTACCTCATAGTCCATTTTGTAAATGTGATCACCAGAAAGAATCAGAACATATTCCGGATTGTAAGACTCCATATACTCCAGGTTCTGATAAATTGCATTGGCTGTTCCCGTATACCAGTCACTGCCTTTGCTTTTTTCGTAAGGCGGAAGAATTGTAACACCTCCCACATTCCGATCCAGATCCCACGGTATACCAATCCCTATATGCGCGTTCAAACGCAGCGGCTGGTATTGGGTCAGAACTCCAACGGTATCAACGCCAGAATTAATGCAGTTGCTGAGCGGGAAATCAATGATTCTGTATTTCCCGCCAAATGATACTGCCGGCTTTGCCACTTTCTGCGTCAAAACTCCGAGGCGGCTTCCCTGACCTCCTGCCAACAGCATTGCTATCATTTCTTTTTTAACCATGATATCACCTCTTGCTGCTCATTTTGTTCCATACACTGTTTACGTATAGTTGGTGTAATTATTATAACACATTTTTTGGAAAATGTGAACAAATTTTTATCAGATTTAAGCCCGTTTTTGTGTATTTTCTGATATTTTACACCTGATTTTGCCAAAAAAGCCTCCGCAGTTCCACATCTTATATTTCTTTTTTCTATTTTCTGCCAATATTCCGCACCATTGTTAATAAATGGTAACAGTTCAGCCCTGCGAAGATTCCAGGTAAAAAAGTGTTGAAAACTTATTTTCATAAACATTTTTTACCTGGAGTCTTCATATGGCGGACGCCACAAGCTTCTTGTCCGCGGTACGCGGGCAAGAAGCTGCAAGGCGGAACTGTTACAATAAATGTAACCCGCTCCCTGTCGCCCTATTGCACAAAAAATGCGCCCTGACACATTTGTGCCCTGACGCATTTCTCTTTTCCTATTTTCCAAGAATATCGTAGACGGTTCCGCAGAAAATCTTCACTGCATTGGGCAGCGCCTGCTCATCAAAATCAAAGCGGCGGTTGTGCCCCGGAGCCGACTCTTTTGTAAGAATCCGCATAAAAGTGGCCTGTCCTCCCTGCTCCTGGACACGGCGCATCATATAGGAAACATCCTCGCTTCCCCCGTTTCTGCTGCTCGTGGTTTCTGATACCGGAAGTTTCAGGTTCTCTTCACATACCCTTCTTACACGGTCCATAAGGGCCTGATCGCTTGTAAGAGAATAAGCAGATCCCATTACCTTCATTTCGCAGGTACAGCCATGCATTTTCGCTGCCCCCTCGATAATATTCTTCGCATACTCCTCCATGTACTGGTTGATCTCTGTGGTCTCTCCCCGAACCTCGATTTCCATCTTTGCAATATCTGCGATGACATTTCTCCCGCTTCCGGCTTCTACGGTACCCACATTGATACGGGACATTCCCGCCGAATTACGGGGAATCGCATAGAGATTTAAGATCGCCGTTCCCACTGCCAGCATAACATTTTTTCCCTTCTCCGGGGAACCGCCTGCATGGGCAGACACACCATGGAAATACACATCATATTTTGTTGTGGCGAGGGAGCCGTGGCTTCCCGGGATTACCACCGCCGGATCGTCCTCCTTCTTATCTGATACATGAGAGCCGATCAGATAATCCACACCGTCCAGATGGCCATTCTCAACGATAGCCTTTGCCCCGCGTACCCCTTCCTCTGCCGGCTGGAAGATCAGCTTTATGGTTCCATGAAGAGATTCTTTTATGGACATTAAAACCTTTGCCACACCGAGGCCGATGGTTCCGTGTCCGTCATGGCCGCAGGCATGCATAAAGCCCTCGTTTACAGAAGCAAATCCTTCACATGCCGGGCGGTGGGACGGATCCTTTTCCTCAAACACCCCAAGAGCGTCAATATCAAAACGCATGGCGACCGTGGGGCCTTCGCCGCACCGTAAAATGCCGATAACTCCGGTCATGCCTCCTTTTGTATATTTTACAAACTCCGGGTCTGCTCCCTGGGCAACAGCACGTGCGTACTGCTCCTCCAGTTCTTCCTCAGAAGGTACGCCCATTCTGGCATCTTTTTTGCAAACCTGATCCCCCACCAGAACTTCATATCCCATCTCCGTCAGTTTTCTCGCAATGATGGAAGATGTACGCATCTCAAACCAGCCTTTTTCCGCATATTTGTGGAAATCCCGCCGCTGCGCCACAAGCTCGCCTTTCATTTCATCAGCCATTGCCGTAATCTTTCCATAGACATCCATACGCTTTCCCTCCATATTTGATCCACAACTTTTTAGTACCTTCACCGTTACATACAAAAATCCATTTAAAACCGGCTTTTCCGATGGGATTTTTCGTTACATCCTTTCCTTTGTTACCCTTGTTCTCTCACCCTCGGCAGCATACGCCCGCCGTAACCCACAGCGAATACATGGCCGTCCGCATCCTTAAACAGCTTCAGATACGCATCCTTTATGTAACCGCGGACAATGCCAAGACACTCCTGAACCATGACAAACGGTTTTTCCTGGCCATCCACAAGAACAACTGCCCCGCCGTCTCTGTTCTGGATCTCAACTTCTGTTCCTTCCTTTGAAACATAGCGGCCGCATGCTTCTTTCCTGGTGGTTTCCGTCCACGGATTTTCTGTGTACACGCTCCTGTCCTCAATGGGATTCCTGCCATGATACATCCGCATGGCCGCATCTGCAATCACGGACACCGGAACATCTGACGTATTGCAGAGCACTACTACACCAGCTCCTGCACCATAGGACCAGGAAAGGTTAGAAGAAACGCCCGTAAGGCTTCCTCCATGTTCCACAACTGTCAGATCATCCAGCATTTTTGTGGCCAGTCCATAGCAGTAAAAGCTCTCCGGCCGGTATTCGATCCTCGGCCTGCACATGGCCATGATTCCTTCCATAGAAAGAATCCGTGCTCCGTTTTGTCCTTTTCCATGGTTCAGATACATGGAAAGAATCTGTTTCATATCCGCAATCGTGGATTTCATGGAACCTGCCCCGCCCAGAGCAAAAGCGTTGTCGTAATAATCCCTGGAAGCCTCCATGACGCCGTTTCTCTTTTTATAAAGGACAGAAGCATTTTCATCCAGCCCCGGACGCCGGTAATCACATCCGCTCCGCTCCATCCCGAGGGGAGCCAGAATATTTTTCTTTACATAGTCCGCGAAAGACGGCTCGCCGCCAACGCGATGTACAATTTCAGAAAGAAGTCCGAAGCCGTCGTTGCAATAGCTCATATAATCGCCCGGGCGTCCAATCAGTCCGCTCTCCCTGGTCTGAGCATCCAGCTGCTCTGCCACTTTCTTTACGCCTGCCATTGCAAGCGCGTCACTGTATGCCAGATCTCCGTCTTTTTCCTCTGTAAGGCCAAGCTCCCCGGCAATCTCCTTCACCACAGTCCTGTGTACCGGGAAAAATCCTGCACTGTGGCTTAAAAAGTGACGAATCCTTATGGTGTCCTGATTCCTGTTTGTGAATTCAGGAATGTATTTGCTTACCGGGTCATCCAGGTCAAGAGCTCCTTTTTCACAGAGCTGCATAATTGATAATGCCACAAAAGACTTTGTTACAGATGCCAGGCCAAAAATCGTATTCTCGTCCATCGGAAGCTTCTTTTCGGCATCACGGTAACCAAAATACTTCTCATACTGTGTATTTCCGTCCGCATCGACAATCGCCACCGCAATTCCCGCAGCCTCGCTCTGCATTCTGATATGCTTTACCAGTTCTTCAAACAAGTACTGATTTGCCTTATCTATTCGGTTCATGTGAATTTCCCCCGCTTTTCTCTAAGATTTCCATCCTGCAGCCATATCGCTTTTATTATTGAATATAAATGCAGCCAACACCGTTCTCAATCTTAATTTCTGTTCCGTAAGGGGCAGACAGACCTGCAAGGTACTTCAGTACCTCCTCATCTCCCGTCATCACAGGAACTCCTTTCTGGGCGCGTACCCGTTCCATCCCCAGAGAGATCGGATAGAGTTCAATTTTCGTCACCTTTCCGTCCTCCATGGTCCAGCCTGCCATCACAGAGGTCCATATTTCCGGCAGTACTCCATATCCTGTGGTTCCGTTCTTACTGCGGTTGTCCATATAGGCGCCGACCTTCGTATCCAGAGGCATATGGCGGTTTAAGTATGCGTCATAGGGCTGCAGATCCACAGTTTCCGTCTCAAACAGGAAATTACCAAGACTGTAAAAGATCGGTTTTCCCTTATATATCTCGATTCCGCGCAGCTCATGGGGACCATGGCCGATCATTGCATCCGCACCGGCGTCAATGCAGCGTCTTCCGAAAGTTTCCAGAAACATTGCCGGCACCTTTGTGTTTTCCGTATCAGTCTCATGGGCATGAATGCTTACAAGGACCACATCAGCCTGTTTTTTCGCCTCCGCAATCTCTTTTTCAATACGGATCATGTCCGTCTCAAAAGGTCTGCTTTCAATCCAGTCCTTCTCGTCCAGGACAAACATGTACTTTCCAAAAGGAAGAGTTCCTTTTTCCGGAGGATTTTTATATCCGTTCTTTACAGAATTCTCCATCTCCGCATTAACCTTTGTCACCGCTGCCAACTCTTTCACCTTTTCAAAGTTTTCTTTGCATACATGGTAAATGGTCTCAAATCTCAGCGGGTTCAATCCCGGCCTTCCCTGCATATCTGCACTCTGTCCGCCGGCCATCCCGGATTCATGGAAGGACGCAGAAGCAGCAATCAGGGCAATTCTTGCATTTTTCACTTCCAGGTAGCAGGGCCTTGACGCATCCCCAAGATTCCTTCCCGTTCCGGCAAAGATCATATCTCTTTCCTTCAGATTGCGGATCGTTCCAAGAACACCGCCATGGCTGTAATCACAGGAATGGTTGTTGGCTGTATTATACAGATTAAAGCCGTAGGATTTCATATCATCCAGGGTCCTGGGGTCTGCCATTGCCCATGTACCGCCGGAAAAAGCGGCAGGATATCCCTCCTGCTCATGGAAGGTCATCTCCAGATTGGAAAATTTCACATCGTACTTTTGTATGCAGTCTCTGACCTCATCAAAACCTTCATAACCGCCCTCCGGAAAACGTCTGGTAATAAACGCATCACCGGTAGCAATAAAACTCGTTTTGCTCATTTTTTGTCCCCATTCTTCACTGTTTTTTATTTATGTTCAGGATCCACCACTGAAGGAAATTCCCCCGCAATTCCGGCTGCCATCATCAGTACCATGAAAGCCTGCTGGATTGCCTTATATGCCCCGTTAATGGGAAATTTCTCGTGAATACTGTGATTCATGATATTTTTTGAATTTTCATCCGGCGCATAAGCACGCCCCATGCAGATTGCCGGAATTCCTTTTGCCACTGCCACGTTTGCATTGGTGCATCCGCCTTTGTAGAAGACCGGCTCTACTCCGAGTGAGGTGAGGCCCAGATAAGCAGTCTCCACCAAAGGCGAATTTGCATCCTGTGTACCGCCGGGAACATCACACAAAAGTTTTTTATCCCATGTAATGGTATCTTTTCCCCAGCGCTCTGTCTCTTCCTGACAGGCTTCCTCTACTGCGCGGAAGATATTGTCTCTCAATTTGGCAAGCTCCTCCTGGGAGTTGGAGCGGAAATTAAATTTAATTGTGGCCTTCGGAGCAATCGCATGGACTCCTGCGTCGTTACCGCCATGGAAATTGGATACGCAGAAACTGGTCTTAGGATCTGACGGAACTACAAAATCCGCGATTTTTCCCACGGCTCTGGCCGCTGCATGAATGGGCTGTGCCATCGCGCCAAAGCAGCCAAAAGCATGTCCGCCAATACCATAAAAATTAACTTCATAAGTCTCGCCGCCTGTGGCTTCATATACCAGGGCGCTCATATCATTATTATCCAGACTCAGGGAGATATCAATATCTGTATTATCCTTTAGAAAGTCCTTCATGCCACCGAGTCCGCCCATGCCTTCTTCTCTTGTGGTACCTACAAAAACAATATCTCCTTCGGTCCTGATTCCTGTTTTGTTCAGCGCACGGATCATACAGAGCAGCATCGCCAAAGCTCTTGTGTCATCCCCGATTCCCGGGGCATATAAAAAGCCGTCTCGTTCTTCGACTCCCTGTACGGTTCCGAATGGGAAAACCGTATCCAGATGACCCTCAATCAATACTTTTGGCCCTTTTCCGGTTCCCTTTCGGATTCCAACCACATTGCCAGCTCTGTCAATATGTACGTCCTCCAGTCCCAGCGCTTTAAACTTTTCCGCAAAAACTTTCGCACGTGCCTCCTCCTGGCCTGTGGGCGCCTCAATGACAACCAGCTCTTTCTGTTCATCTATGGCATTGGGCTGGTCTTCTTCAATAAAGCTCAGAGCCTCCTTTACCGGTTCCAGGCTCATCATCTTCTCAAACTGCATTCTGGTCCGTTCTGATACCTGATACATAACTGTCCATCCCTCCCGTTTCTTCTATTATAATATGTCACTTACATGAATTCTTTCCAAAGATGGCATGATACAAAGTGGCCCGGAGATACCTCCAAAAGCTGCGGACATGATGCCCGGCACTGGTCACAGGTATGAATACACCGTTTTGCAAACCGGCACTCATCCGGCGGATCGATCGGGGAACTGATCTCTCCCTTTAACAGAATCCGTTCCGGTCTTTCAATTCCAACCTCAGGAATGGGGATTGCGGAAAGAAGCGCTTTTGTATACGGATGAACCGGATGGTCAAAAAGTTCTTCCGTAAGCGCCTTTTCAATTAACTGTCCCAGATACATAACTGCAATTTCATCTGCAAAATGATTTACCACAGACAGGTCATGGGTAATGAAAATAAAGGTCAGGCCCATCTGCTCCTTTAATTCCTGCAAAAGGTTTAAAATCTGTGCCTGGATTGACACGTCAAGAGCAGAAACCGGCTCATCGCAGACAATAAACTTTGGCTCCATGGCCAGAGCTCTCGCAATCCCGATTCGCTGTCGGCGTCCTCCGTCCAACTCGTGGGGATAGGAGTTCACAAGGCGCTCCGCCAGTCCCACGGTTTTCATAAGTTCCCGTACTCTTGCGTCAATGGCCTTTTTGTCCTTTAATATTTTATTTTCAACAATGGGTTCCGCAATGGTCTGGCTGACAGTCTTTTTCGGATCCAGAGACGAAAAGGGATCCTGAAAAATAATCTGCATATCCCGACGCATCTGGCGCATTTTCCCTCCGCTTAAGGAAGTAATATCCTGCCCCTCAAAGAACACTTTGCCGTCCGTCGGCTCCAAAAGCCTTAAAATCGCTCTTCCGGTGGTAGATTTCCCGCATCCGGATTCTCCTACAATCCCCAGTGTCTTACCTTTTTCAATCGTAAAGCTGACATCATCCACCGCATGAAGAGTTCCGCGGGCTGTCTTAAAATATTTTTTAAGATTTCTTACTTCCAGAATTATTTCAGCCATTCTTTTTCCTCCTCTCGATGTGGAAATCCTTATTTTCATAAGCAAGGCAGGCAGCCTTATGGGTTCCGCCAAAGCTTGTCAGTTCCGGTCTGCGTTCCAGACAGGCATCCGTTGCATAATTGCACCTTGGGGCAAATGCACAGCCTTTTGGAAGATTGGTGGGGTCCGGCATAAGGCCATGAATCGGCTGGAGCTTGGACCTTCTGTTCTTAATATTGGGCAGGGAATTGAAAAGTCCCTCCGTATACGGATGCAGGGTATGATTAAATACCTCGTCCAAATTTCCCTCTTCAATGATTTTTCCCGCATACATCACTGCGACTCTGTCACAGGTCTCAGCGACGATCCCCAGGTCATGGGTAATCATAATCATAGACGTATTTTTCTTTTCTTTCAGTTCCTTCATAAGATGAAGAATCTGTGCCTGAATCGTCACATCCAGGGCTGTTGTAGGTTCGTCAGCAATCAGTAGCTGGGGACTGCAGGCCAGGGCAATGGCAATGATTACCCTCTGCTTCATTCCGCCGGAGAACTGATGGGGATATTCAATGGCACGCTCTCTGGGAATGCCTACTAATTCCAGCATGTCCTCTGCCTTTTTCCAGGCCTCATTCTTATTTAAGTTTTCATGGCGCTCCAAGCTCTCTGCAATCTGCTGTCCCACAGTAAATACAGGATTCAGGGAGGTCATCGGGTCCTGGAAAATCATGGATACCATGCTTCCGCGAATATGCTCCAGCTCAGAAACAGACATATTCATGATATCCTGTCCACAGACCTCCAGCTTTTCGCATTCCATGACCCCTGGCGGAGAGTCAATCAGCCTTAAAATAGAAAGCGCTGTCGTTGTCTTTCCGGCTCCGGTCTCCCCCACCAGGCCCAGGGTCTCCCCTTTTTCCATATGCAGGCTGATATCGTTGACGGCTTCCACCGTCTCCTCCTCCAGCACAAATTTTACATTCAGGTTTTTGATCTCAAGGACCTTTTCTTTCTGTTCTGCCATGATGTGCCCTCCTATTTCTTAAGTTTCGGATCCAGGGAATCTCTGAGTCCGTCTCCCATCATATTAAGCGCCAGCACTGTAATCATGATGGCCAGACCCGGGAATAATGTCATATAGGAGTAATCCCTGATGTACTTTCTCCCTCCGGAAAGCAGGCTTCCCCATTCCGGCGCGGGTGCGGGAACTCCAAGGCCAAGGAAGCTTAAGCTGGATGCAGAAATAATCGCAGATGCCACACGGAGCGTCGCCTGGACGATAATGGGAGACAGGCAGTTGGGAAGAATGTGCTTAAAGATAATCTTCCTGTTGGTAAGGCCTATGGCCTTTGATGCCTCCACATACTCCTGATTTCTCACGGTCAGCACCGCCGCCCTGGTAATCCGGACAAACTGCGGTACACTGGTGATTCCGACAGCCAGCATCAGGTTCCAGATGCTCTGTCCAAGAACAGATACGATAACGATTGCCATTAACATATTGGGAACCGCACTTAAAATATCAGTGCTTCTCATAATGATCTCTTCAACAGCCCCGCCGAAATATCCGGCAATGGCTCCCAGAGTAACGCCAATCACAAGGCCGATGGAAACTGCAACAAGGCCCACGGAACATGAAAACCTTGTACCATAAAGAATACGGAAAAAAATGTCACGGCCCAGTTCATCTGTTCCGAACCAGTGCCTTGCGCTCGGCCACTGAAGCCGCTCTGCCACATTTTGTCCGACCACCTGGGTATCATAATCCAGAAATACGTCTGCAAATATTGCAATAAATACAATGACCAGTACGATTGCAGAGCCAATCATCGCACCTTTGTTTCTTCGGAACTGGTGCCACACCTCTGCTGCCTGGCTGCGGGCTTTTCTTGTTACTGCTGCTTCTGTTGTTTTAGCCATGTTTCCTCTTCCCCCTTTTCGTTATGTACTGTGCTTTTATACGGGGATCGACAACTGCGTAAAGCAGGTCAACTAAAAGCAGGACAATGCTCAGTAAGATTGTCGTCATAATAATGCTGCCTGTTACCAGTGGAGTATCCCTCATATTCAGGGAATCAACGATCAGACGCCCTACCCCCGGCCATGCAAATACTGTCTCTGTGAGAACGCTTCCGCCGAGAACACCGGCCAGCTGAGTGCCGATGATTGTGATAATCGGAATCAGCGCATTTCTAAGAGCGTGGGACATGACAACGACCTTCTCCGGAATTCCCTTTGCCCTTGCTGTCCTCAAATATTCCTGTTTTAATACGTCCAGCATGGAGGAACGGGTTGTTCTTGTCAGAGTCGCCATCAATCCGGTTCCGATGGTAAGCGCCGGAAGTACAATAGAAGAAAGAGTCTGATCACCGCCGGAAGGGAACATGTGAAGCTTCAGCGAAAAGGCAATGATTAACAGAAGTCCCAGCCAGAAATTCGGCATGGAAAGTCCAATCATGGCCAGCACCATACTGATATTATCCTGTATGGTTCCCTGCTTGGTTGCTGAATATATTCCAAGAGGAACCGACAAAAGAACGGACACCAGAATAGAGGCAAAGGACAGTTTTATCGTAGCCGGAAGCTTCTCCATATATGTGTCAAACACATCTGTTTTTGACACATAGGAAACACCCATATCGCCACGGAGCATTCCGCTCATGTATTTGACGTACCGGATTACCACTGGCTGATCTAATCCCAGTTCGTGACGGATCGCATCAAGATCTTCCGCTGTCGCTCCCTCCGGTGCCATCAGGTCAACAGCATCACCGGGAGCCATATCCATAATAAAGAATACAAGAAATGAGACACCGATAATGACCGGTATCATAAGAAATAGCCTTTTAATGATGTAACGATGCATAAATCAACCTCCAGTCATCTGTATCACAGGAATCTCCACGGAAGACGCCCGTGATAAAAAGAAATGCCGCCCCAAAAAGGGGAGCTGACACATTTTCAGTGCCGCTCCCCCCTCCGCCAGGACGGCGTCTTATGTCATACCCATCCGGGCATACCGCAACGCATATTCCTCCGGAATGGACGCTGCGCGATAAGGTATCCCTTATTCAGCCGGAACAAAAATGTTGGAATAATCGTGGTGGCTGGTCGGATAAATGTCGATTCCTCCGGTACCTTTCTTTACACCAATAAAGCCGTCTGCAAAGTAAAGCGGAATGTACGGAACATGCTCATAAACATTTTCCTGAATCTGCTTATAGTATTCCTTTCTCTGCGTTTCATCCTGCTCACAAACAGCCTTGTCAAGAAGGTCCATTACCTCGCTGCTGTCATAATGCGCCTTATTTACTGCGGAACCTGGCTGTAAAATACGTCTTGCGTCGTCGCCAAAGATATTAAAGCCCATACCATAAATACAGGACTGATGTTCGCCGTTGGTGGTGGTTGTACTGATTCCTGCGGAGTCAAGCTCGACGATGTTCACTGTAAGCCCGATTTCCTTTAACTGGCTCTGCATAAGCTCGGCAATGGTTTTACGCTCTGCACCGCTGACAGAAATATCCAGAGTCGCACCTCCGCTGGGATAAGCTTTTGCAAGATATTCTTTTGCCTTTTCAGGGTCTCTTTCATAGCCGCCAAGGTCAACGTAACCGTACTCGCTCCAGCCCCAGAAAGAAGTGGCTTTTCTGCCATGACCTTCTGCTGCAACTGCAATGATGGTATCCAGGTCGATGGCATATGCAACTGCCTTTCTCAGATCTTCATTGTTGGCCGGCTCTTTCTGTGTATTAAATGCCATGTAAGTAAGAGAGCCGCCGTCATACTGAACCAGATCAAGATTCGGATCATCTTCGATGGTGCCAAGTTCAATCGTTGCCGGTTCTGCACAGATATCAACTTCTCCGTTCTGTAAAGCAATCAGACGTGCAGAATCTTCCGGAATATAACGGAAAGTAAAGGTCTTGGCATTGGGAGCTCCCCTCCAGCTATCCTCAAAAGCAACTAACTTTGTGTAGTTACCAAACTCATACGAATCAACCATCCATGGGCCTGTACCTACTGCCGGTCCGTCCGTCGGATCATCCGTGACTGCCTTTTCGTTCTGAATACAGGAAGTGGGAAGAGTCATCATATAAGGCCAGTCCAGATTGGGGTCAACAAGAACCATCTTTACTGTAAGATCATCAACTGCTTCTACACTTTCCACTTTCAGGAACAGTCCATTACATGATGTGGTGCCTTCCATTCTGTTAAAAGTAAATACAACGTCAGATGCCTTAAAAGTCTCACCGTTGTGGAACTTAACACCGTCTCTTAACTTAAAGATATATGTTTTTCCTCCATCCTCTGTGGACCACTCGGTTGCCAGCTGCGGCTCAACCTCTCCGGTGGCATTGTTGAAATGCACCAGGGTATCATAAATCATACGCCACATATAGTTATGCTGGGTATTGCTGGCTTCCATCTGGTCGATAGTGGTGTGCTTGGATTTCATACCGATTACAATATCTTCCTTTAAGGCCATTCCTTCCGGCGGGGTCGCTGCATTGATCGTCCCATCTGCTGTCCCGGCTGCTCCGCCTTTCGTTTCAGCTGCTCCGCCTGCGGTCTCCTTTGCAGCCGCTGCTGTGCTTCCGGCTTCTGCCTGTGCAGTCGTCTGGCTCTGGCCACCGCCGCCGGAACATCCCGCCAGCGTGCCTGCCATCATTGCTGCGGCCATCAGGATGGCTGTCATACGGTACATTTTCTTTGTCATACTTGTTCCTCCTCTTTTAGTTTTTAATGCAATATAACAAAACTGCAAAAAGCGCCCCTTTTTAAGAGAGGTGTCTGCACACCCCGACCATTTTATGGTTCAGTTCTTAAAAAGAAGCGCTTTCTATTGGTACTATTATAATCGCAAAACTCTTAAGTGTCCAATCATTCTTACGAATATAATCCATTCGTGTCTCGAATATTTTCTCACTATCAGGAATAGATCGATAATTCTTTGACAGTGGAAAAATATTCCATCGTAAATTTAATAAATTCTTCCACTTCCGGCAATAATTTCAAATCTTTTGGGCGAATAAGGTATACACTTCTGCAAAAATCCGGTATATCAATGGGTTTTAAGCACACCTCATCCAGATCACTGGTTCCTTCAATCTGCTCTCTCCAGGAATACTGGGGCCAGACTGCGACACCGAGTCCCTCTTTCACCATTCGTTTCAGAATATAAAAATTTTCACATTCGAATGCCACCTGGGGAATAAATCCCATTTCCTTGAATTTCTTATCGGAAATCAGGCGGATACTGCCGCCCGCTTTCAGCTCAATAAAGTCCTCATTTCGAAGATCATCCAGCGTAACAATCTCTTTTTTTGCCAGCGGCGAATCCTTTTTGCATGCCAGAAGCAGTTTTTCATCCATGAGCTTTACAGAGTTGTTAAAAAAATTTTGCGGCAGCGTACTCCGGATACAGACATCCCAGCCAATAGCCTCTCTTCTTTCCATCACATTAAAAGAAATCTCCGGGTGTACTTCATGAAATTTCCGGATCAGCTCCGGAATCAGAAGTCCCGCTGAAAGGGCATTCAGTCTTATCCACTGCCGTGTTTTACCGATCTGCATCTCCCTGGGGATATCCTCTATTGCAGACAATATCGGCAGAACCTTTGCCTGAAGCAGGCGCCCCTCATGGGTCAGAGCGCAGTATTTCCCGTTCTTCTTCATAAGGTCAACGCCTATTTCCTGCTCCAGTGCCTTTATTGCTTTACTGATTGACGGCTGAGTCACATGCAGCTCCTGTGCTGCCATAGAAATATTCTCATATTTTGCCGCACGGGCAAAGTATCTTAACTGATAAAATTCCATTGCCGTCCTCCCATGCTGTCACGAAACAGACATGCCTGCTGATGCAGGTATCATTTCTTATAAAATTCCGGAATCTGCCTGTCGTGGTATTCTCTGATCTCTTTCCTGAATTCCGGATCAGACAAAATATCATATCCCGTCATCGCAAGCCCTTTGGCGCCCTTAAGGCATACCTCCTGTGCTTTGGGCGAAGCGGCGGCTTCTGCATATTCCACCGTATGGGCCTGTATGGAGGCATCATCCGTGATTGACAGATAATCATGAATTGCCGGAATCTTAATGGATACATTTCCGATATCAGAAGAACCATACTGCTTTTTAGGATCCGGCCATGTCATCTCAATCCCAAGCTCATGCATGTTATCCTTAAATGCCTGGCAAATGGGCTTGCTGGGATATCTTTCTGCCGAAATATCGTCCCATGTGACCTCTCCTTTCGCGCCTGTAAGCCTTTCGGCATTGGCTACGCATGTTTTTATCAGCTGAATCAGATCCTCAATCCGCTTCATGGTATCGGCACGAAGACAGAACGCACAGCTTGCAAAGGCCGGAATAATATTGGATGCGGTTCCTCCATCAGAAATAATGCCATTGATATTGTCCTGGGGGTCAAAGGTGGGTCTTGCCATGTCAATCTGGTTAAATACGCTGATAACAGCGCTCAGTGCATTAATTCCATTCTGTGGTGCAGAAGAATGGGCACCCTTTCCCCGGAAATTTACTTTAACGGTGCAGGCTGCACGGCCTCCGCGCCCCACCAGATTGGAACCTCCTCCCGAAGGATGCATCATCAGCGCATAATCCACATTATCAAACGCTCCATTTGCCAGAAGTTTTACCTTCCCTGCTCCTCCCTCTTCAGCCGGCGTTCCTATGATGCAGATTCGTCCGGGAACAGAGTCCAGTAAAGAAGACAATCCCAGGAACGCTCCCACTGCACAGGTGGCAATCAGATTATGGCCACAGCCATGACCAATCCCGTTCAATGCATCATATTCCGCCAGAAATGCCACAGTTGGCCCGTCACCATTTCCTTTTGCATCCGCGCGGAAGGACGTGGGAAGGCCGCCATACCCTTTTTCCACAGAGAAACCATGCTTTTCCAATGTTTCACTGATGAACTCCACTGCTTTGAACTCTTCGAAGCCCAGTTCCGGATTGTCGTGTATGTTCTTCGAGAGCTTCAGAAGGTCTTCTCTTGCGGCCTCCACAGTTTCTACTATTTTCTGTTTCTTGTTGTCCATATTATTGTCTCCTTTCTTTTCATCCTTTATTACATGTTACCATATGGTTTTTCAATTTACCAATAAATCGCCGCTGCACATCTATAATAATTGCGAATAGTATGTATTCGAAAGTCAGAAATTGGGCGGCAGGGAGTAAATCCTCTGCCGCCCGATTATGAGGGAGGGTTATTTATCTGTTTTCTTTACCCGCCCGCGGTAAAATCCTGCCGCGGAACCGGACTCCAAACACCTCTTTCGCATCATTTTCCATCAAAAGCAGATCATCTGTAACTAACGGAGCTGATGTTTCCAGAATTCCAGGGAATATCATACGGCAGGGAACCGGCTGTCCCCCCACTTCCATATAAATTCCCTCGTCCTTCGCCGTAAGCCGCACCCGCACACCTTCACCGGATTCATAAAGTCCCTCTGCCTTCTTTTGCAGCTCCCTGCTCCATGGAACCACCGGGAGGAAGGATTCCTCCTCAAGTTCCATCCCGGTTATCCACCGAAATGCCATATCTGCCACACGGGAAGCGGGAATCCCGGTGGTATTGCAGAATACCAGTACGCCCAGGCCCAGCCTTGGCTCCCAGGCCATATAATTGGAGATTCCCGTAAGACTTCCTCCATGCCCCCAGATCGTAAGACCGCCGATTCTTTTTTGGGCCAGACCATATCCGTACCACTGGCCGTAATGGTATTCCTGCCGGGGCATACACATCTTAAGAATCTTTCCTCTTCCCAGGAGTGTGCCTCCTGCGGGAGTCCGGCCCTCCGCCATGTACATACGGACATATTTTTTCATATCGCGGACCGTGGATTTGACTGCACCGCCGCCCATCAGCACAAAGGCGTTATCATAGAAATCCCGGTCATGCTCCCGCGCTCCGTTCCGGTGGATGTAAAGCTCCGTTCCATTTTCATCTCTGGACGGCCGTATGAATCCACAGAAGCTCCGTTCCATCCCCATGGGTTCAAAAATGTGTTTTTTTATGTACTCCCCATAAGAAGATTCGCCGCCGTAACGGTGGATGATTTCCGATAGAATCCCGTAACAGTCGTTGGAGTAGCTCATATACTGTCCCGGTTCGCAAAGCCGTACCTTCTGGCTGTTGAGCCTTTGGCACACCAGCTCCAGCCCCCGTTCAGCCAGCTTCTCATCATACCCCAGCTCCCGGTTCCCGTTATCATAAATTCCCAGTTCTTCCGCCACGTCCTTCACCAGCATACGCTTTAATGGAAAGTATCCGGCACTGTGGGTCAGAAGATGGGTAATTGTTACCCTTGTATCTTCAAATTCAGGAATATAGGTATGAACCGCATCCTCTGTGGATAAAAGCCCCTTTTCCTCCATCTGCATGATGGCAAGGGCCGTAAACGACTTGCTGACAGAGGCCATTCCAAAGATGGTGTCTTCATTGAACGGCAGCTTTTTGTCTGCATCCCGGTATCCGAAAAAGTTCTCATAGAGAGTGGAGTCCCTGTCAAACACAGACACAGCCATCCCCGCCGCATCATAGCTTTCCATGATTTTCTCCACAAAAGCCTCGAATTCTTTTCTTCTGTTTTCCATAGGCCGTTACCTCTCTTCATTCATTCCGTTGATTTCCCTCACATGATGACAGGCAACAAAGTGTCCAGGAACAATTTCTTCCATGACAGGACTCTTTTTCCGGCAGATTGCCGTACAGTATTCACATCTGGGAGCAAACCGGCAGCCCGGCTTGGGATTTACCGGAGAAGAAATCTCGCCCTTTAAGAGAATTCTTTCATTCTGCCTGTCAATGTCAGGAATGGCAATGGCAGCCAGCAGGGCCTTTGTATAGGGATGGTACTGGTGCTCAAACAGAGCATCTCCGCTGCTGTATTCCACTACTTTTCCAAGATACATCACCAAAATATCGTCTGAGATATGTTTTACCACGGAAAGGTTATGGGTGATGAACACGTAGGTCAGCCCAAGCTCCTCCTGCAAATCCTGCATCAGGTTTAAAATCTGCGCCTGAATGGAAACGTCCAGGGCAGATACCGGCTCATCACAGACAATAAATTTGGGATTCATGGCCAGGGCTCTGGCCACACCGATTCTCTGCCTCCGCCCGCCGTCCAGCTCATGGGGATAGGATCCCGCCAGATTCGGTGCAAGTCCCACCGTATTCATTAACTCTGCCACCCGTCTTAACATCTGTTTTTTATCGCTGTACGCTTTGTAAATCTCCAGCGGTTCCTGGATGATTTCGCTGACGCACATACGGGGATTCAGGGATGAAAACGGGTCCTGGAAAATAATCTGCATGTTTCTCCGCAGCTCTTTGAGCTGGGATTTGGTCACATTTGTAATATCCTGCCCTTCAAAATATATTTTTCCATCGGTGCTGTCCAGAAGATGAAGAATGGTTCTTCCCAGGGTGGATTTTCCGCAGCCGGATTCTCCAACCACTCCAAGAGTCTTTCCTTTTTCAATGGAAAAGCTCACGTCATCCACGGCATGCAAAAGTCCTGCCGGGGTTTTAAAATATTTCTTTAAATGTTCCACTCTGAGGATTTCAGCCATGGCTCTCCACCTCCTTCTGCACCCGCAGACATTTTACAAAATGTCCCGGACTGACTTCCAGGGTTTCAGGGTGACATGTTTCACATTCCGGCATCTTTTTGCCGCATCTTGGCGCAAAATAACAGCCCTTCGGCAGATTGGCCGGGTCCGGCATCAATCCCGGAATCGGAACCAGCCGGGTATCTTTTTTGTCCACGTTAGGGATGGAACGGAACAGACCGATGGTATAGGGATGCTTTGTTTCTTTATAAATATCCCTAAGGGACCCGTACTCCACGATCTCTCCTGCATACATGATCGCCACATGATCGCACTCTCCGGCCACAACGCCGAGATCATGGGTAATCAGAATCATGGAAGTATTTAACTCCTTTTTAAGCTTTGCCATCAGTTCCAGCACCTGAGCCTGTATGGTTACATCCAGAGCCGTTGTGGGTTCATCGGCAATCAGAAGCTCCGGGTTGCAGGCCAGAGCAATGGCAATTACCACCCGCTGCTTCATTCCTCCGGAAAACTGATGGGGATAGTCTCCATACCGGGAGGCAGGGATGCCAACCAGTTCCAGCATCTGTTTTGCCTTTTCTTTAATCTCCTGGCGGCTTTTCTTTTCATTATGCAGCTTAATTACTTCTGCAATCTGGTCTCCTACCGTAACCACCGGATTCAGGGAAGTCATGGGGTCCTGGAAAATCATGGAGATTTTTCCACCGCGGATTTTTCTCATGTCTTTCTCACTCTTTTTCAGAAGGTCTTCTCCCTCGAAAAGAACTTCTCCGCTTTTAATTTTCCCATGGGGCCCCGGAACCAGCTTCATTATGCTTAATGCTGTGGTGGTCTTTCCGGCGCCGGTTTCTCCCACAAGGCCGATGGTCTCCCCCTTGTTAATATGAAAGGACACATGATTGACGGCTTTTACTGTTCCTCTGTCACTTTTAAATTCCACGTTCAGATCCCGTATATCCAGAAATTTTTCCATATTTGTCCTCCTCCTGCCTGTGCATTATTTAAGCTTCGGATCAAGGGCATCTCTCAGACCGTCTCCAAACAGGTTAAGGGAGAGAATCGTCGTCATGATCGCCAGACCAGGGAACATTACCACAAACCAGTAATCGCGTACATACTGTCTGCCTGCCGAAAGCATGCTACCCCACTCCGCGGTGGGCGCCTGCACACCAAGTCCGATAAAACTTAAGGAAGCTGCGTTGATGATGGAACCGGCCACACCCAGAGTAACTTGTACAATAATGGGTGCCAGGCAGTTGGGGAATATATGTTTCAATATGATTCTGGCATCACTGGCCCCAATGGCATGGGCGGCCTCGATAAATTCCTGATCTTTAACGGTCAGAATGGAAGCACGCACCGTTCTGGCGTATCTTGGAATTGCCCCAATGCTGATGGCTAACATCATGTTGAACAGGCCGCTCCCCAGAGCCGCCGCAATGGCAATGGCTAAGAGAAGGCTGGGAATCGCCTGAAGGATATCACAAAACCGCATAATAATATTGTCGGTTTTGCTTCCATAATATCCGGCAAAGGCACCAAGAATGGTTCCTGCGATGGCTCCCATTCCCGTGGCCACAAAACCAATCAGCAGGGAAATCCTGGCTCCGTACAAAATACGGCTGTAAATGCACCGGCCCAGATTATCTGTGCCAAAAGGAAATTCCCGACAGGGGGCCATAAACCGCCGCATCACGTCCTGGTCATCATACCCATAAGGGGCCAGCTGCTCGGCAAAAACGCCTCCCAGAATCAGAATCACCAGGATCACCAGGCCTGCGATGGCAACTTTATTTTTTCTCAGCCTGTCCCATGCCTGCACGAACTGGCTCTGTTTTTTGTACATGGAGATATCTTCCACCGCATTCGGATTGTTTTTCATTGTTTCTTCCGCCATGATTATACCTCCTCTTCCAGATCTTCTTCGTCCTCTTCCTGCTCCTCTTCTGCCGCCTTCGTATTTTTCTTTGCGCCTTTATACTGGGATTTGATTCTGGGGTCCACAAACGCATAGAGAAGGTCCACTCCAAGATTTACGAAGCTGAACACTACTGCAAGAATCAGAACACCGCCCTGGACCACAGGGTAATTCCTGCTCTTGATGGAATCCACCATCAGCTTGCCGATTCCCGGAATGGAAAAGATCGTTTCTGTAAGGATAGAACCGCCCAACAGCATTCCAAACTGGAGACCCACCGCCGTGATGACGGGAATCAGCGCATTTTTCAGGGCATGAAAATAAATGACAATACTTTCCTTCTGCCCTTTGGAACGGGCAGTTCTTATGTAGTCCTGCCGTATCACCTCCAGCATGCTGGACCTGGTCATACGCATTATGACCGCCGCCGAGCTGGTTCCCAGTGTCAGGGCCGGAAGTATCATATATTCCGCCGATGAATAGCCCGAGGACGGGAGCAAACCAAGCTGAACAGAAAACACCAGAATCAGGAGAATTCCCATCCAGAATGCAGGCATGGAGTTTCCAAGAAGAGATAACACCGTAGCCACATGGTCAAAAATGGAATACTGCCTGGTGGCGGCGATGATTCCGCAGGGCACTCCGATGAGAAGCGCCACCAGGACGCCCGAGGAAGCCAGACGGAGCGTCACCGGGAACCGTTCCATGACCTCTGTAAATACCGGTTCTCTTGTTGTATAGGAAATCCCCAGATCACCATAGAGAACAATGTCTTTCATGTATGTAAAATATCTTTCCCAAAAGCCGTTATTTAACCCGAGGCTTTCCCGCAGTGCTTCCACCTCCTGGGCCTCCGCCATTTCGCCCAGAATCATCTTGGCCGGATCACCCGGAGAAATGTACATCAGGAGAAATACCACAAAGGATACGCCTAACAGCACCGGAATCATCATCAGAAGCCGCTTCAACGTGTATTTCAGCATTCAATTTCACCCCTTATCCAAATCAGAGTACTCAGTCAAACATATGGGGAAACCATTCGGCTTCCCTGCCAGTATCAGTTTCCCCATACAGTGGTTATCTGTTTCTGCCGTTTTTTCTACTGCCACTCATACGTCCATGGTTCAAAATTATATGGTGTATATTCGATAGGTTTTAATGCCTTGGAATAAGCATTTGTATTAACCCCCTGCCAGTAATAGGTTGCCGGGCAATAGTCTACCAGCTCCTTCTGCAGATCCACATAAATCTGTTCTCTCTTGGCACCATCCAGCTCTTTTCTTCCCTCTTCCAGAAGTTCGTCCACCTTCGGATTATCGGTGTGTGAATAGTTGGAAGCTCCGATCATAGAAGAATGGTACAGACCGTAAAGGGTATTATCCGGATCGCCGTTGCTGACCCATCCGAAGAAGCACACATCATATTCGCCAGAGTTGACAGCTTCATAATAAGCTGCATATTCCAGTGTGGTAACGCTCGCTTTTACTCCGATCTTCGCCCAGGAATTCTGCACTACCTGCGCCGCATCAATTCTTGCCTGATTCTCGTTGGTAAAAATCCGGATTTCAAATCCGTCCGGATATCCGGCTTCTGTCAGCAGAGCCTTTGCCGCATCCAGGTCAAATCCTGCCACGTCCAGGTCTTCCGTTGCATACTGTGTGGTGGACACCATAGGGCCAACGCCCGTCTTTCCAAGACCGTTGTAAGCGGCAATCTGGATGGCTTCCTTATCCACTGCCATTCCCAGAGCTTTTCTGACTCTCACATCATCGAGAGGCGCCTTCTGGGTATTATAACAGACATACTGAATAGTAAAGTTCGGCCCCATCAGAAGCTCTAAATTCTCATCACCTTCCACACGTTCAATATCTGTCGCAGAAACGTCATAAGAGAAATGTGCTCCGCCTGTCTCCAATTCAATTGTTCTGTTGGCATTTTCCGTAATGGTCTTCCATACCATGTTTTTAATTTTTGCCGGTTCACCCCAGTATTCATCGTTTCTCACAAAAGTAACGCTTTCTCCGTTGACACAGTCCACATATTTATAAGGTCCTGTACCAATGGGATTTTTGGAAATTTCAGCCGTATCGGCATCTGCGTAAAGCTTGGACGGAAGAATGGAAAGTCCTGCCTGTGAAAATGCAGAATACGCGGATGCGTTAGGATACTTATATCCCACCTTGATGGTGTTTTCATCCACAACAGTAATATCATCGGTGTTGAGGAATGCCGCTTTAGATGATACATGGGAAGAATTTGCAGCACGGATCAGGGACCATTTCACATCATCTGCAGTCAACGGATCTCCATTATGGAATTTTACTCCTTTTCTAAGATGGAATACAATGTGCGTATCGTCCTCATATTCCCAGGATTCTGCCAGCACGCCCACATAACTTCCATCCGGTGCAATCTTCATCAGAGTCTCAAAAATCATTCCGGCCGGCCGGGATGAGAATACATCACTCTGGCTCTGAATATCAAGGGTCTGAGGATAGGCGCCATGGGCGATTACCAGTGTCTTTGTTTCATTCAGGTCATCGGATGCCGCCGGGGCCGGTGTATCTGCGGCCGCCGTCGTGCTCGCTGCCTGTTTTTCCCCACCCGTTGTCGGAAGGGGGCTTTCCTTCTTCATACACCCGGATAAGGTGCTCACCATAAAGGCTGCTGTCAATAGACATACTGTCAGTTTTTTCATACTTTACTCCTTTCCTCGTAACAGTTCAGATAGCCTGAACTGTTACCTTTCCTCGCCTTTATCAGCTTGTATCAGGCGTCTGCCGCCATTTTCCAACGGAAAATCTGGGCATCCACAGCTTCAATCAGTTTGGCCATCTCTGCCCTCTGGCGGTTGCATTGCCGCCTGAAGTCCGTTTGGTACATTAAATAAGTTTCCGGGGTGGTGTTTTCCCGGGTTACTCCCTTCATCATTTTAAAGATATGCAGATCGGAATATCCGCCATAAGCCGGGTCATGATAATAAGGGCTTCCATATGTATAATGCAGTCTCACCATTCCGCCGGAGATTTTCTTTATGATCTCATCGGTATCCTGAATTCCATATTTTTCGATGGCATTTTCCAGTTTTACCACCGCTCCCTTTAACTCCTCTAATTTTTCCAGTACTCCCCGGAGGCTGAAATCCTCGCTGTATTCAGCCTGAAAATCCTTCAGTTTCTTTTCCGTATATTCTGCAAACCGCAGCATATCCACCGGCAGTTTCTCTGACTGGAGAATCTCCCACACAATCTTTAAGTTTATTCTCGCATCCCTTAAAAGAAACTCCTCATCCACCTTATCCAGGGTATCCGCAACGGAATGCCACCACGGAGCATAGCTGGATGCCCACTGGGCGTATTCCCCATCTTCCTTTGAGGCAAATCTGGAAAGCATGCTGATGGGAACTCCCACGCCGCTGAAAGATTCATCCCCCGCTCTTGTCAGTCCGGCAGTAAGTACCGGACGAACGCCGGAAAATTCTTCAATAATGCTCTCCGGAAGCCCTTCCTTTTCCATCAGGGATGTGCCTCTGGAAACCAGTTCATCATTTTTGCCGCCGATCAGATCCAGATTGATATGGGCTACACAATTTTTGTCCAAATCTTCCCAATGGGTATCCACATACCAGGAAGAGCCTGCATAGCGTCCATCGGAATGCCCGGACCAGAAAGCCACCTTTACGCTGCGCTTCAATTCATCTTTATGCCGGAACAACACCCGGGCGCATTCCAATGTAGCAGCATTGGAGGTGGCATTGTCTGTAATTCCCTCATACCAGGAATCGTAATGGCCGGAAATCAGCACATATTTCTCGCTTTTTCCCGGAATGGTCGCCACCGGCATGGAGGTTTTTATCACCCGGTCGTCCATTTTAACTGTAAGCATTGCCTCTGTTTTCTTCTCTTTACATAAGGCCTTTAATTCCAGTCCCGACTCATGATTGACTTCCACATAGGGAATTCGGCAGAATCGGTAAAAATCATGAATCGTAGGATTTCCCCAGACGGTGCCTATGGTCATATGATGAAGCCATTCTTCTGTCTGCGGCCATATGATAATCATTCCCAGAGCACCTGCTTCGTGAGCCGTTCTGGCAAAATCTCCGGAACGGTCGTTGGTCAAAATAATTTTTCCTTTAAACTCCTTAAGCCGCTCTATATTTTCCTTTTCTGACAGCGAAGTCTTCTCACTTGCCGCATCGTAATAAAGCTCTGCTTTCAGCCCGTCGGCTTCTCCGCTGTAAACTGCCGCCAGAGCCTCATACTCTTTTTCTCCCGCTGTTACCTTTGCGCTGACCGGAAGACTCCTGTAACAGTCATACGTAAGGATTTCGCAAGGTATCTGATACCGTTCCAGATACGATTTAATATACCGTACAGACTCTTCACCGTCCTCGGAACCACTGTACCGGTGAAGCCTGCTGAAGTGTTGGAGTGTTTCTTTCATGAGTTCCAGGCTGATCTCTTCTGCAGCCTGTGTACCCTTATTCTTGTTTTCCATGACCATCCCTCCGTTTCTGTTTTCTAAACCATATCATAGTTTTTGATACGTGTCAATTATATTTGCCGAAAATTTTTGTAATTTTGAGCATTTTTTCTGTATTCCGTATTTCGGCAACTTCGTATTTCGTATTTTTTTGATGAGAGCTCTAAAAATTCGAGTTTTTCTGCCTTGCCTATTCCCTTTTCTATGGTTTGTGTTATAATAGTTTTAATATTAAGTTTTCTGCTTTCAAGATTGATTAATACGTATCAATATCTTATAATGTTAAAAAATGGAAATTGGGGGATTTTTCATGTCTACAATGAACGATATTGCCAAGTTGGCCGGAGTATCCCAGGGGACCGTATCCAATGTGCTCAACAACCGGGGAAATGTCTCCGCAAAAAAAATCAAGCTTGTTCAGGAAGCAGCCCGGCAGGTTGGCTATATTATGAACGCTCCTGCTCACCAGCTGAGAAGTTCCTCCATGTTGTCAAAAACCATCGGCATCATTCTTCCCAATATCACCGATGCAAAATATGCCGCCCTTTATACGTCCCTTCAGTATTTCTGGCAAAACCGGGAATACCAGGTCTCCTTATGGCTTACCAATGATACGCCGTATTATGAAAAGGCGGCTATTTCCGCCGCCACTGCCGCCAGAGTCAGCGGAATTCTCACGGTCACCTGCCTCCCCGACTCCGCCGACAGCTATAAGACCATCCGCCAATATGGCGGAACAGTTGTTTACATGGAAAGGGAAATGGAAAATACATTTCCCTATATTGGCTATGATTATTATCAGGCGGGCAGGGAAATGGCCGGAAGGGCTCTGGAAAAGGGCTTCCGGTCTGCCGCTCTGGTCCTGGGACTCAGTTTTTTTTCCTGTGAATCCCAGTTTGAAATAGGCTTTGGCGACTGCCTGTCCTCCCGCCACATTTCTGATTTTAAATGGCAGACCCATAATACATACTTGTCGGATGCCTTCCAGACGACTTTCCGTCTCTATGAGAACAGTACTTATCCGGACTGTATTATTGTATCCGGAAAAAGTTTAAGTGATAAGATTTCTCAGGCCTTCTCCTCTGTCAGCTCCGTTTCCCCGCCGCTGCTCCTTACGATTACCAGCGACAGCCGGGAGGCCCGCTGTAACGACTCCTGTTATTGCATGGATTATTCCGTCCTGGCCTATGAAGCCGGAAAACTTCTTCTGGCTTCCCTGGAACATTCCAAAAATGTTCCTGAAAAAACGCTGCTGGATGCATCCGGCTTTATACGCAGAAAACAGATTCCTTATATAGCAAAAAAGAAAATCTCCCTCAATGTCCTGCTGGTCCAGGGGCAGCCTGCCACTGCCATCATGCAGATGACCCCACATTTCTCTGAGCAGACAGGCCTGGACATTAACTATGTGACGCTCCCCTTAGGCGAACTGACCTCCGTTTTATCTCAGATGAACGGAAACCACTTTTTCGATGTGATCCGAACCAATATCACTACCACACCACAGTTTCCCGCCGGAGCTTTGGAACCGATTTCCGATGGCCTGTTCCGGGAGCTTACAAAAACCATGTATCCGGAAGTAGTAAAGGGATTTTCTTATTGCCACGGTCAGGCGGTCGCTGTCCCATTTGATATCAGCACCTATTTCTATGCTTACCGAAAGGACATCTTTACCGATCCGGTGATTATGCGGACCTATCTGGAAAAATATGGAGAAGAACTGGAACTTCCGGACACTTTTGAGCGCTTTAACCGGGTAGCCGCCTACTTTTGTAAAAAGGAAAATCCAGATTCCCCCGTCCCTTACGGCACCACAGGTCCCGCCAATGACATGGCTCTTGTTTTCTCCCATTTTCAGTTTATTTACCGGAATCTCGGGGGACGGCTGGCAGATGAGAACGGAGCCTTTGTTTTTGACAGAGAGCTTGCCCTGCAAGCCATCCGGCTTCAAATGGAGCTTATGCCCCATTCCCTGTCTCTCCAGAGCAGCCGCCGCGATTTCAACGTGACCAACTTCATTGAAGAAAAAACAGCCCTGGAAATTGTGTCCACCTCATACGCTTCAAGGCTTTTAAACCTGCGTCACCGTTCTATCAACGGTCTTCTGGGTTTTTCCCATCTTCCGGCCAATACAGGAACTTTCGGAGGCGGAGCCCTGGCAATTCCTCACGGCTGTAAGGAGCCCCATGCAGCAGAAAGATATATTGAATGGGCCTCCGGTTTTGACCAGGCTTACATATTCACCCTCCTTGGCGGCGCAACCCCGCATAAATCCATTTACAAAGAGCATGATATTCTGGAACTGTACCCGTGGTTCGGCCTCATGGACCAGGCCATTGAGACATCCTCTCCCTTAAGTGAGCTGGATATTTTTGATCGCTACCATCTGGAGAGGTTCATGGGCTTTACTCTAAGCAATATTTACTGCGGCGTTATCCCCCTGGACAGTTGCCTGAATGTACTGGAACAGGGAATCGCTTCCTATTTACTGGATAAATAACCCTCTTACCCCCTTGAATCTCCGGCCAAAATACGATATACTGACATAAACTGCCTTTATTTCCAAAAAGGCAAACAGAAGGAGAAAAACAATGCAGCTGACAACAGTAAAAGAGCTTTTTAATGAGCGTGAAAAATATCTGAACACAGAAGTCCGTGTAGGCGGCTGGATCCGCAGCATCCGTGATTCCAAAGCTTTCGGCTTCATCGTACTTAATGATGGAACCTGTTTTGATACCCTCCAGATCGTGTACCATGATACTATGGAAAATTTTGCAGAAATTTCCAAACTAAATGTAGGTGCCGCAATTATCGTAAAGGGAACCCTGGTGGCAACTCCGGAAGCAAAACAGCCCTTTGAGATCCAGGCTGAGGAGGTTATTGTGGAAGGAACCTCAAACGCCGACTATCCGCTTCAGAAAAAGCGCCATACCTTCGAATACCTGCGGACCATTTCCCATCTGCGTCCCAGGACCAACACCTTCCAGGCTGTATTCCGGGTTCGCTCTCTGATCGCCTACGCGATCCATCAGTACTTTCAGGAGCAGGGCTTTGTTTACGTGCACACTCCGTTAATTACAGGAAGCGACTGTGAGGGTGCAGGAGAGATGTTCCAGGTGACAACTATGGACCTGAACAACATCCCGAAAAACGCGGACGGCTCCGTGGATTTCGCTCAGGATTTCTTTGGAAAACCCACAAACCTGACTGTAAGCGGCCAGTTAAATGGCGAAACTTATGCAATGGCATTCCGTAATATTTATACCTTTGGCCCTACCTTCCGCGCCGAAAATTCCAATACCACCCGCCACGCTGCCGAGTTCTGGATGATTGAGCCGGAAATGGCATTCGCCGATTTAAATGACAATATGGCCGTTGCCGAGGGAATGTTAAAGCATGTAATCCGTTATGTTCTGGAAAATGCTCCTGCGGAGATGAATTTCTTCAACCAGTTTGTGGACAAGGGACTTTTAGACCGCTTAAACCATGTATTAAATTCCGAGTTTGGCCATGTGACCTACACGGAGGCCATTAAACTCCTGGAGGAGCACAACGATGAATTTGACTATAAGGTATTCTGGGGCTGCGATCTTCAGACTGAACATGAGCGGTATCTGACGGAGCAGATCTTCAAAAAACCAGTATTTGTGACGGATTATCCGAAGGAAATCAAAGCTTTCTATATGAAACAGAATGAAGATGGAAAGACTGTTGCCGCCATGGACTGTCTGGTTCCGGGAATCGGCGAGATTATCGGCGGCAGCCAGAGAGAGGACAGCTATGATAAGCTGGTAGCCCGTATGGATGAACTTGGCCTTAAAAAAGAAGATTACGGCTTTTACCTTGATCTCCGCAAATACGGCTCCGTCCGCCATTCCGGTTTCGGTCTGGGCTTTGAACGCTGTGTGATGTATCTGACCGGCATGGGCAACATCCGCGACGTTATCCCGTTCCCGCGTACCGTAAATAACTGCGAATTATAATTGCACCGGCCTTTTGGGCCGTCCAGAGGGAGCGCACAGACCGGCTGATGCGCTCCTTTGAAATTGGAGGATTACCCATGAAATTTATCCATACCGCCGATATCCACTGGGGAATGGTCCCTGACAGTGACCGTTCCTGGGGTAAAAAACGGGAACAGGCCATACGGCTTACCTTTCAGTCCATTGTCGAAGAAGCCAGGGAAATCCACGCAGATCTTCTTCTCATTGCGGGCGATCTGTTCCACCGTCAGCCCCTGGCCAGGGATTTAAAGGAGGTCAATTATCTTTTTTCCACAATTCCCGGCACACGGGTAGTCATCATTGCAGGAAACCATGACAGAATCCGTAAAAGCTCCGCCCTTTTAAGTTTTACCTGGTGCTCCAACGTCACCTTTCTCATGGGGGAAGAGCTGGATTCTGTTTATTTTGAAGATCTGAATACTGAAATTTACGGTTACAGCTATTACACGCCGGAAATTACCGAGGACAAAACCACCCGTTTTTCCATTTCCGACAGCAAGCGCATAAAAATTCTTCTGCTTCACGGCGGTGATGCCAAACATCAGCCCTTTGATAAAAACGCCCTGGCCGCATTCCCGTTTTCCTATATTGCCCTGGGACATATCCATAAACCTGCTGTCCTTTTGGAAAACCGGATGGCCTTTCCGGGATCTCCGGAGCCTCTGGACATGACAGAGACAGGTCCCCACGGTTTTTTTACGGGGGAAATCGACGATCTGACAGGACGGGTAACTTCCCTGGAATTTAAAGCCGTGTCCCAGGCCCAGTACATTCCGTTAGTTGTCAATGTTACGCCTGCAACTACCAACGCAGAGCTTTCCCAGCTCATTGCTGATGAAATCCGTAAGCGCGGCGCAGCAAATATTTACCGTTTCCGTATCCGCGGTATGCGGGATCCTGATACAGAATTCGATCTTGATTTTCTGGCAGGTCAGTGGAACATTGTGGAAATTCTGGATGAATCGGAGCCTCAGTACGATTTTCACAGACTCTTTGCTGAACATCCCAGCGATATGATCGGCTTTTATATTCAGGCTTTAATGAAGGATGATATGAATTCTCTGGAAAAAAAGGCGTTATATTATGGAATCCACGCCCTGCTCATGACAAAAGACGAAAGGAGCTGAATGCCCCATGAAATTACTGGAACTACACATTGACGGCTTCGGAAAATTTCACGACCGCACCATCTCCTTTGAAGATGGAATCAATATCATTTACGGGAAAAATGAAGCCGGAAAGTCCACACTGCACACCTTTATCCGCGGAATGCTCTTCGGAATCGAAAGAGGCCGCGGACGGGCCGCCAGAAATGATCTTTATTCCAGGTATGAGCCCTGGGAAAACAGCGGGACCTATGAAGGCTGGCTCCGGCTGGAATCAGGAGGAGCCGTTTACCGCCTGGAACGGAAATTCCGTAAAGACAGCAAAGCCATAAAAATCATCAACGAAACCCGCGGCATGGAGGAAGAGCCCACAAAGGCTTTCCTTGATCAGATTCTCTGTGGTCTGAATGAGACTACTTACAATAATACCATCAGTATCGGTCAGTTAAAAAGTGCCACTGAGGAGGGAATGGTGGGCGAACTAAAAAATTATATCGCCAACATGAACACCACCGGAAATATCTCTTTAAATATTTCTAAGGCCACTGCCTTTTTGCGGAATCAGAGGCGCAGCCTGGAAGCCAACCTGATTCCCGATGCCTCCAGAGAATATACCACACTGCTGGCGGAAATCCGCAATGTGGATGCCGAAATTTCTTCTCCGCAGTACGAAAACCAGCTTGCCTCCTACCAGGCCATGCGGTCGCAGGTAAAGGGCCTCATCGAGAACACCCAGACCCAAAAGACGGCCCTGGATGAAAAGATCAAAAAAGGCAGGCAGATTCTTTCTGATTATCAGTTCACCGATCAGGCTTCTATAACCGCCTATACAGAAAACTGTCTTCATCTGTATGAAAGCTACCAAAGTGCAGATGCAGAGTGCCGGAAAAAGTCACGGAAGGTGCTTACCGGACTCTCCTTTTTCCTGTCAGCCTGCGGTCTTTGTGCCGCCGGATATATGGGAATCACGGATCCCGGCCGTTTTCTTCTCCTCATGATTTTAACCGGAGGAGCCGCCCTCATCTGTCTGATTGCCGGATTCACCTTCACCGGGCAGGACAGGAAGTGTAAAAAAGCCATGGCGCAAACCAGTGCACAGCTTTTGGAAATTTTAAAAAAGCATCTGGGCGATGCATCTGTTTCTGAGGAAGCCATGACGGCCTTCAGGGCAAGAATGGAGGAATTTTCCAGTCTTTCTGATATGGTGGTAAAGTCAGAAGAAGCTATGCGGAAATATATGGAAGATATCAATTCTCTTCAGGAAAAGCAGAATACATGCAGTGAAATGATTGAGAAACAGCAAAGAACCCAGTGGGAACTGGAAAAAAAGCTGGAGCATTTAAATAACTGTAAAAACCAGGCCGCCGCACTGAAACGGACGCTGGCAGAAAACGACCGGATCCGGGAAGAGGTAGCCGCCATCGAACTGGCCCAGGAAACCATGACCGATCTTTCTTCCTCCATACGCGACTCCTTTGGCCTGTATCTGAATAAAGAGGCTTCCCGGCTGGTAACCGGAATCACCGGCGGCCTTTATAACAGTATGAGCATTGACGAAAATCTCAACGTATTTTTAAATACTAAAACGAAACTGGTTCCCCTGGAAAACGTCAGCAGCGGAACCATGGACCAGGTATATCTGGCCCTTCGTCTGGCTGCGGCAAAGCTTTTTCAAAACAATGGTGAGCCGCTCCCGCTGATCTTCGATGACAGCTTTACTCAATATGACGATGACAGACTCCGCACCGCCCTAAAATGGCTTTCAGAATCCTATGGCGGACAGATGATCGTCTTTACCTGTCACCGCAGGGAAGCACAGATGCTCAGGGCACACCAGATACCATTTCATCTGATTGAGATGTAGGGCAATCGGCCATCCACGTTGGGATTTCATTTCCACTCCAGACGATGCAGATGCCCTTCCATAGTCATTTTCCCGAAACCGTTTTGTCTTAAGGCCTCGTAAAGAATAATGGCAACGGAATTAGACAGATTCAAAGAACGGATGTCTCCCCACATGGGAATCCGCACGCAGGTGTCCGGATGGTCCGCCAAAATCTCTTCAGGGATTCCCCGGCTCTCCGGACCAAACATCAGAAAACAGTCCGGCTCATACTGCACATCTGTATATACCGTCCGCGCCTTTGTGGTAGCCATGTAAATCCTGGCCTTCGGATTCCGTTCCAGAAAGTCACCAAAATCGCTGTATACTGTCACATCCAGCTTATCCCAATAATCTAGGCCGGCCCGCACCAGGTGCTTCTCACTGAGTTTGAACCCGAGGGGCTCAATCAGATGAAGTTTCGTGTTGGTTGCCACACAGGTGCGGCCGATATTTCCTGTATTCGCCGGCATTTCCGGCTCAAAAAGTACGATGTTCATAAAAATGTCTCTTTATTCCTTCCCATCCAGGCGTTTTACAAAACGCTCTATGCGCTCCAGCGCCCGCTTTAAATCTTCCAGTGAATAGGCGTAGGAAAGTCTCAGGTAACCCTCCCCGCAGTCTCCAAAAGCAGTCCCCGGGACCACTGCCACCTTTTCCTCCTCCAGAAGCTTCAGGGCAAATTTTTCGGAGGTCATGTGAAACCGTTTGATGTTGGGGAACACATAGAACGCCCCCTGGGGCTCATAACAGTCAAACCCCATATCCCGCAGTGTTTTCACAAGATATTTCCTTCTCTGGTCATAAGCCTCCCGCATATTCTCCACATCAGGATCACCGTTTCTTAAAGCTTCCACGGCCGCATACTGGCTGGTTGTGGGCGCACATAAAATGGCAAACTGGTGAATCTTTAACATCTGCTGTAAAATAATTTCCGGCGCACAGGCATATCCCAGACGCCATCCGGTCATAGCGTAGGATTTGGAAAAGCCGTTGATCAGTACGGTTCTCTCCTTCATTCCCGGAAATGCCGCGATGGTGCAGTGATCTCCGGAATACGTGAGCTCTGCATAAATTTCATCGGAAATAACAAACAGGTCATATTCTTTCACAACCTTTGCAATTTCTGTCAGATCCTTCGGTTCCATGATGGAGCCGGTGGGATTGTTGGGGAACGGAAGGATCAGCACCTTGGTTTTCGGTGTAATCTTTTCCAGCAGCTTCTCCTTTGTGAGACGGAATCGATCTTTCTCTTCCAGCTCGATCACCACCGGAACTCCCCCGGCCAGAATGGTACAGGGGGTATAGGAGACATAGCTGGGCTGGGGAATCAACACCTCATCCCCGGGATTTAGCATAGCTCTTAAAGCAATATCAATGGCCTCACTGCCGCCCACAGTCACCAAAACCTCAGTGCTGTAATCATAAGACACATCAAACCGGCGCTTTAAATAGCGGCAGATTTCCATTTTCAGCTCTTTTAATCCGGTGTTGGATGTGTAAAAGGTACGCCCCTTTTCCAGGGAATAAATGCCCTCGTCCCTGATATGCCACGGCGTGTCAAAATCCGGCTCACCTACACCCAGGGAAATTGCGTCCTTCATTTCACTTACGATGTCAAAAAATTTCCGGATTCCGGACGGAGGAATTGTAACAATTGTGTCAGATAACGGGTTTCTCACGGAGTAATCAGCATCCTTTCGTCTTCAGGTTTTTCACACATAACAGTTCCATGGTCTTTGTACTTTTTTAATATAAAGTGTGTCGCAGTACTTAAGACATAATTCATGGTAGCCAGCTTTTCTGATACGAACCGGGCCACTTCACGCATGGTTTTTCCTTCCAGAATGACTGTAAAGTCATAAGCGCCGGACATCAGATACATGGAGTTTACCTCGCTGTACTGATAAATGCGTTCCGCCAGCTTTTCAAAGCCCATACCCCGCTGAGGAGTTACCTTAACCTCAATGAGGGCGGTTACTTTTTCATCGCTGGTCTTATCCCAGTTTATCATCGTATGATAACCGCAGATAATATTTTCTTTTTCCATATCCGCGATCTCATTGGCCACCGCGGCCTCGCTTTCACCCAGAAGGGCCGCCAGGTCCGCCAGATCAATTCTGCTGTTCTTTTCGATAATCGCCAGTATTTTTTCCCGCATGATAATCCTCCTCGTCAATGATTCTGTATACTTCGTCCGGCTGGGGCCGCTCCAAATATCCGGTCCCGCCGATGCCTGTCATCCTTCTTGTAATTCCCTTTTCCACTTTTCCGATCACTGCTGCCCGAATCCCTTTCTCTTCCAGGCCAAAAACCATGTCCTGTCCGTGATCCGCCGCAATGAGAACGCATTCGCCGCACCAGAGCCGATACGGGTTTAAGTCGAAAAGTTCACACGCCTCTATAATTTCCTGGCTCACCGGTATTTTAAGGAGGGAAAACGAAATTCCCTGCTCATAGGCCCCGGATAAACGCCAGAGGGCCGCTAAAACGCCGCCCTCTTCTATGTATTCCCATTCTGCCGCTCCAAGCTCCATAAGAGCCTCAGGAGTCAGACAGATTTCTTCATCCGCTGCCGCTTCAAGCCGTTTTATAAATGCCGGATGGAACCGGGAATTCAAATAATTTTCTTTTTTCTCCAGAATGGCCCTGGCTCCGGTCTTTCCAATTACCCCGGCTACCACCAGATCCTGTCCCGGAACAAAGCTTTGCCTGCCATTGGGCTCTCTGTCTATTTTTCTCATCATAGTTCTCTTACCGGTTACTCTCCTCCCGGACCCTCCGTGAGAGGTGCGGGATCCGAAGCCTCCGCCGGAGCAGACGCCGGCGCCTCAGGCACCTGTTTGGGCTCTTCAGCGGGAGCAGGCATTCCCGGACCATACTCATAGCCGGGGCCGAGGGGCTGTGTTTCCGTCGGCGCAGGCTCTGTGGGAGCCGCCGTTGTTTCCGGAGGCTGCGTCGGTTCGGGTACGGCCGGAGTTTCCTCCACCGGGGCCACAGCAGGAGCTGCCGGACCCACCCGGTAAATGGCCTTAGACGCATTATATGTGTCCGCATTGAGAAGTGTCCGCTCTTTCAGCTCTCCGTCCACATATACACACTTATATAGCTGGGACTTAAGGCCAGTATGGCTGGACTGAACTTTAACCCTCTGTCCTGGCATTAAGGAATTATCCACCTGCTCAACAGGTTCGCCCGGATCGATTCTCTGAAGCGTCTGGGACTCAAATTTTAACGTCCTGTTGGCCGGGCGCGTTTCTTTTCCATAAATCGTAAAGGTCAGCGTTTTTCCTGACGTATACCCCTCTACATAAATGGGCGTGTCATAGGGGTTGGATATTTTAAGGTCCTTATAGGTCCCCGCAATGGCAGCATCCATGGATGGCTTTACATAGGCGATGGTCATGGAGTGATTCTGTCTCTGTACAATATCCAGCTCCGCAAGCAGCGATGCGTTATAAAGAGTAGTGGAAATCTGGCACACACCTCCGCCGATACTGTCAACAGATCTTCCGTTTTCATAAGCTGTGGCTGTGCGGTATCCATTCTCCACTGTAAACGGCTGCATACATTCATAGCCGGAAAGGACCTGACCAGGCATTAAAACATGTCCGTTTATTTTTGAAGCTCCCACCGCCAGGTTCGTGGAACGGGAGGCGCCGCTGCTGCTGAAATCGGTGGAAAATGTTCCCAGTACGTCTTTGATGGTGGAAAGGTCCTCAGCAGTTATTTCCGGCTCCTTTTCAGTTACCGTAGCCGCAATGGCAATTCCATCCGTTCCCGCTCCATTTAAGGCTTCATTCAGAGAATTTTTTGTAGCCTCAATATCCACAGCGGTTCCCACCACTTCCGGAGTGATAATAAATTCCCCGTCCTGTTTTGTGATCACGGCATTCTGAGGTTCTGTTACAACCGCTCCGCATTTCTCATTGACGAAAGCAGAAATTTTTTCCTGATCCACATCCATATCCAGGTCAATATTTACAGGATTAACCTCTAAATCCTTTTTCTTCATATAACGTCTGATCAGGTTTCCCTTAATCTCCGTACCTCTTAATGCATCATCCACCGCATCTTTATTTCCCCAGCTAAGCCCCAGTTCCTCCGCGTTGGCTGAAACCTGAGTTCCGTTTACTTCGAGAGTGATGGTCTGGTTCAGCTTTTCCGCCACATATCCAGCCACCTTTTCTTCCGCTTCTTTCTCGGTCAACCCCTCCAGATTCAGGCTTCCCACAAAGACTCCGCCCGGAATGGGCTCTTCTGCGTGTGCGGAAAACGGTGCCATAAAAACCAGGCCGGCTGCCATGGCTGCCGCCACACCTGCACTCCACACATATTGTTTCATAATTTTCTCCTTTTAATACATATCTAAATAACGGATAATAAAGATCCTAAAACCATCGGAAGCACCATTGCCAAAACAACGATCACGATGACTACGGTTGAAAAAATTTTTCTCGTCTTCTTATCATTTAAATTAAGCAAAGTATTCACCTCTTTTATTTCATTTTATCTCGATTTCAGGAAATTATCCCTGCTCCTGTCCCTCTCGTCCTTTCGGAATTCGCCCATGATTCAAAATAATTTTGTCGATCATTCTCGAAATTTCATTTCCGGACATATGGTCTATCTGGACAGTTACGTTTATTCTATGATATTTTACTAAATCCTGCAAGTGTTGTTTTTGTCTTTTTGAAGCAGGTTTTTCCTTTTTTGCCTTATATTGCAGAGATTTGGCTTCAAAGAGCGTATTTTTTTCCTCGCCGAAGCGTTTTTTCATCTCCATATAAAGAAGATGGGCCGCCATGGCGTCCGACAAAGCTCGGTGTGCTGTATCCGGATGGATGCCAAAATATGCACAGGCGGCACCCAGATTTTTCTTTTCTTCCGCAGGCATCACCATCCGGCAGATCTTTAAGGTGTCAATTCCCTCTTTTTCAAACTCCAGCTTCTGGTTCACCGCTGCCTGTTTTAAAAATCCATAGTCGAAGATGACCTGATGCCCCAGAACAGGAAATCCCTCGCAAAACCGAATCACCTCCGGCATGACGGCTTCAATCCCTGGCGCATCCTTCACCATCTCATCGTCAATTCCCGTAAGCCTTACAATTTCTTCCGGAATCTTCCTGTGGGGATTGATTAAGGTATGGAAGGTATCTGTCACCTGGCCATCCACCACTTTTACCATGCCGATTTCTGTAATTTTTTCTCTTTTCGCCCCGATTCCTGTGGTTTCCAAATCCACAGCCACATAGGAATCCGTCATGATCTGCCACCAGCCTTTCCTTTTTGAGCTTTGGAGGCCTTCTCTGCCTCCGGACAGTATTCTTTAAGGAAGCATTCCCTGCACTTGGGGCTTCTGGCGGTGCAAATGGTCCGTCCCAGGGTGATAATGTGAATGTTCCACAAAATCCAGTGGTCTTTCGGGAGCGCCTTCATAAGGTCATATTCCACCTTTTCCGGGTCCTCATTTTCCGTAAGCCCAAGCTTTCTTGAAATCCGCTTCACATGGGTATCCACCACAATACTGGGGTCATTATAGATATTCCCCCGAATCACGTTGGCCGTCTTTCTCCCCACGCCTGCCAGGGCCGTAAGCTCAGAAAGCTCCCTCGGCACCTCTCCCTGGTGCTTTTCCACCAGGTCCTTACAGCAGGAAATGATGTTCTTCGCCTTCATATGGTAAAAGCCTGTGGAATGAATGTCCTTTTCCAGCTCCGAAAGATCGGCAGCGGCAAATTTCTCCAGGGTATCATACTTTTTAAACAGGTCGGCCGTCACGATGTTCACCCTGGCATCCGTACACTGGGCGCTTAGAATCACGGCGATCAAAAGCTGCCATGGTGTCTCATGATTCAGATAACAGCGGTAATCGGTTCCATACTCCGAATCCAGCCGTTCCAGAATTTTTGCCACCCTCTCGTCTCTGGCTTTCTTTGTCTCCTTCTTTCCCATACTCTCCTCTTTCCGTATATGAAAACCGCACAGCCGCTGCATTTTTATCCAAGGGATCACGGTTTTTATAATCAAACAAAATAAAGCTTCCGTCTTCCATGGCCTCCAGATGGGCCATTTTGCTGGTCTGTCTGCTGTCATAGCCCTCATAGCCCAAAAGCCAGCAGGGATTTTCCTCCTCCAGCATGAAAAACTCCCGGATGTGTCTCTTAAAAGGAGTCTGGTCCATGGCAAAGGAAGGACGGCTTTTTGCATTTTCCCGAAGATACAGATCAAACATCAGGCCATCCCGGAACGCGGACAGTTTTCTTTTCTCTCCGGCAAACCGCGTTTTCATAAAATCATACAGAATTTCATACCTGGCAATCCGGCTGTGGCTTGGCCCAAACAGCCTGTGCTCCTCATAGTAGTCCGCCAGGGAAAGAAACATGGCGGATGGGGCAGAAAATTCCCGCTCCAAAAGTGCAATGGTGCGTTTAAACTGTCCGCTGTTATAGTGGACCTCCACCATTTCCTCCATAAGCTTAAGACGGATGATCTCCCCATAGGAAAGCCACCTGGTGGACAATACCTCATAGGGCGGAACCGCCCGGTAACGCAGGCCATAGTCTTTGGACTTTTGGGCCATATATGAGCCCTTTAAGACCTTTAAAAAACCGAGCTGAAGCTGGTCCGGCGCCATGCAATACACATCGTCAAAGGACCTTAAAAAAGAATCCATCCCCTCATGGGGCAGGCCTGCAATTAAGTCCAGATGCTGATGGGTATTCCCATATCCATGGACCCTGGCCACAGCAGCTCTCAGGCGGTCCAGATTCATCTTCCGCCTGATTTCCGTGATCGTTGCCGGATTGGTGGACTGAACACCGATTTCAAGCTGAATCAGTCCGGGACGCATGCGGGCTATGGCCTCAAGCTCTTCCTCATCAAAAAGGTCCGCAGACACTTCAAAATGGAAATTTGTGATGCCGTTATCATGATCTATGATATGGCGCCAGATTCCAAGGGTATGGTCCCGTTTGCAGTTAAAGGTCCGGTCCACAAACTTTACCTGGGGAACCTTATGGTCCAGGAAGAAATCCAGCTCCTGCTTCACAAGGGAAAGACTTCTGAACCGGACGGATTTATCAATGGAAGACAGGCAGTAGCTGCAGGAAAAGGGGCAGCCGCGGCTGCTTTCGTAGTAAACAATCCTGTTTTCAAAATCGGCCATGTCCTTATAGGGAAAGGGAATTTCATCCATGGAAAGGAATCTCTGGGGCATGGTTTCCCGGATAGCTCCGGCCCGGAAAGTAATCCCCGCCGTATGGGACAGAAGCCGTTCGGTCTCCGGATTCCATCCGCCTCCGGCCAGATAGGCTTTCACCACTTCGGTGAAGGTAAGCTCCCCTTCACCGCGCATGACGCCGCGGATGTCCGGCTCCCGTAAAAGGAGCTCTCCGGCATCGTAGGACACCTCCGGACCGCCCATCCAGATTTCCGTTTCCGGAAGTACCTTGTGAAGGTCTCTCACCAGCTCCAGCACATAGGAAATGTTCCATATATAGCAGGAAAAGCCGATAAAATCCGGCTTTCTCCTGTAAATATCCTGTAAAATCTGGTCCATCTGATGGTTGATGGTGTATTCGCCGATCTGGATATCCGCCCCAGGCACGTACTCATTGGCAAAAGCCCGCAGACTGTACACCGCCGGGTTGGAATGAATGTATTTTGCATTGATGGCTGCCAGTAAAAATTTCATGCTGTGACTCCGCTACACGTGATATTCGATCTTTCTTCCGGTGGAATGATACTGGTAATACCGGACTCCGGCGGCATTTAACATCCGCTTGGATGCCTTTGTGCTGGGGGTGTCGGCATATTTATCGCTTTCGTACACAATCGTCTTGATTCCGGCCTGGATAATGGCCTTGGCGCATTCATTGCAGGGGAACAGGGTCACATAAAGCTTGCTGCCTTCCAGGCTGCCGCCCCGGTAATTTAAAATGGCATTTAACTCACTGTGGGTCACATAGTAATATTTCTCATCATAGGGGTCCGATTCCCCCTTGCCCCACGGAAACTCATCGTCCGAACATCCCTTTGGGAATCCGTTGTAGCCCATGGATAAAATCTTATTGTCTTCGCTCACAATGCAGGCCCCCACCTGTGTACTGGGGTCCTTGGAACGCATGGCTGACAACTTTGCAACTCCCATAAAATATTCATCCCATGTAATGTATCCGTTTCTCTTTGCTGACATACCTTCTCCTCCTGGCTTACTGCCTTACACCTTTACAATATGATATCCTGCCGCCTTGCAGAGCCGGTTCATGATGGCCTGCCCCAGGCGGTCTCTGGAAAAGCTCTCCGAAAAAATACAGTCCACCTGCCGCTCATCGAAATCGCGGAGGACAGCAAACAGGTTATGGGCCACGGTTTCCTCATGTTCCCGGCTTCCGATGATTTCCAAAAGTCCCTCCGGATAGCAGTTTCGGCTTTCTTTAGTGCAGATGATTCCCACCCGTTTCCCCGCTTCTCTTGCCTTCCCGGCCTCACGGTTGATGTACTCCACCACCTGTTCCATATCTCCCTCCACCAAAACCATATCCGCTTTCGGAGCATAGTGGCGGTATTTCATTCCCGGTGCCTTGGGCTTCACATCGGCGCTCACAGGCCCCAGAATTGCCGGATCCACGTCCACCTTCCCAAGGGTCTCACGAAGCATTTCTATAGTAATTGCTCCGGGTCTTAAGAGCGTCGGCACCGGGCCGGACACATCCACAATAGTGGATTCCACACCGATTCCCACTTCTCCTCCGTCAATGATCATTTCAATCTTTCCATCCATGTCTTCAATCACATGCTCTGCCTTTGTGGGACTCGGCCGTCCGGATGTGTTGGCGCTGGGGGCCGCCACCGGAATCCCGGCCAGCTTAATGAGCCGATTGGCCACCGGGTCTGACGGCATCCGCACGGCTACCGTATCAAGACCTCCGGTCGTTCCATAGGGCACCACAGATTTTTTGGGGAAAATCATCGTCAGGGGCCCCGGCCAGTACATTTCCGCCAGCTTCCTCCCAGCCTCCGGAATTTCCTCCACAAGGCCCGGCAGCTCTTCCATACAGGAGATATGGGCGATCAGCGGATTATCCGACGGACGGCCCTTGGCCGCATAGATTTTCTTTGCGGCCGTCTCATCCAGGGCATTGGCCCCAAGCCCATACACCGTCTCTGTCGGAAAGGCCACCAGACCGCCCTTTCTCAAAATTTCGGCCGCCTCCAAAAGCTCCTCATCGCGGACCTGATTCTTATCAGATATTTTAATTACTTTCGTTTTCATATCCATTCCCGTTTATTCTGTCACTTTCTTCTATGGCATGATGAGCACCAGGGGCCGAATATAACCCGCTGGTGCTCATTCTTCTTAATTTTTATTTAGTTTAGCACAACCGAAAACTACTTGCAATCCTTATTGTGCGGTCTTATTTCGTTTTCGCCGTTGGTTTTGTTATTGGTCCTTCCACCGTCTGATTTCCTTAAGCCCGGCCACAATGGACTCCACAAAACTGTCATAAATCTGGTTGCCCTTTTCGGCTGTGGCTCCTTTGGGATCACCGCCGATTCCGATGGGCTTTCCGTCCTCTGTCACCCACTCCTCAGACACCCATCCGATGGTAATGGGACCGTATACGGTAAAGGTCTTGTTTCCCATGAATTTCTTTGGAATTCCGGCCTCGGAGGTCTCAAGCTTCACAAGCTCCGGCCGCTCTGCCATGACCATGGCCGTCTCCATCTCTCCGCCGTGGAAGTCCCATACATTCCCCGGCGTCACCGTATCCTTCACTGCCTGGTTTCCAAAAAATGCGCCGCAGTTAATGATAAACACAGCCAGCCCAAACTCGCTGCGAAGTTCACGGCTTAAAACCTGAATGATGGGAGAATTGCCGCCGTGGCAGTTCAGCATGGCGATTTTCCTGAACCCATGGTGATGGAGGCCTTTGCAGATATCATAAAGCATATGATAGAACGTATCCGGCTTTAAGGTGATGGAGCCGCAGAAATTAATATGCTCTGTGCTGAGTCCCACAGGAATGGGCGGAAAAATAAGCATGGGATAATCAGGGATTTCCCTGTCCAGGGCTTCCTTGATTCTCCTGGCTGTCGCCTCGGAGATGATTTCATCCGTTCCCAGCGGACACTGGTTTCCATGCTGCTCCAGGGCGCCAATGGGAATCATCACCACGGTTTCTTCCTTATTAACAGCTTCCATTTCCAGTCTTGTCAGCTCTCTGTAATACTGTACCATACTTCGCTCCTGCCCTTACCTGTTATTTCGCTGCGGTTCTGGCTCCCGGCACGGATGCACCGGAATGAAGAATCACGCTGACACGCTTATATACAAGCGCCGTAATGAAAGCGTTCAGACCGCACTTTAACAGGTTGAACGGCACAATGGCAAACAGAGCGAAGGTATAAATATCTTTGATTGCCGGGTTGATGGCTGTTCCCATGGCGATAATGCTTTCCACGTTGCCAAACATCAGCTTTGCGTAGGTGGGAATTGTCAGGAAGCAGTTTACAAACACAGCAGCCACAATCGCACATACGATGGAAAGGCCCAGGCCGCGGATTGCAGTCTTTCTTGTTTTGTTTTTCTGGTAAAGGATGGATGCCGGGAGAACAAAGGCACAGCCGCCGATGAAGTTTCCAAGGTCACCCACATACATGGTTGAGGTTCCCTGGGTAATAATCTTCAAAATGTTTTTCACCAGCTCCATTAATACTGCCGGAACCGGGCCCAAGGCAAAAGCGCCAATTAAAATCGGAGTCTCTGCAAAATCCAGCTTATAGAACGGCGGCGCAAAGGGAACGGAAATCTGGAATCCCTCCAGTACGGCCGCCAGAGCGCCGAACATACCGATTAACACAACATTTCTTACATTTAAGACTTTGTTTTGGTTCATTTTTGTTTCCTCCTTGTATTGATGTCCTTCTTGCTGTACATAACATACAGAGGAATTGCGGCCCGGGAAATCACCTGTCTCCCCATCCGGCCGGTTTTAAGGGAAACAAAAAACCTCGGACCAATACAAAAAGTCCGAGGCTGATACTCCTGTCACACAATTTCTTCTCTCATCCAGACTATACTGTCGGTTTTGGAATTTCACCAAATCAGCTGCAAAAAGCAGGTCGCGGACTATCACCGCCGGTGGGGAATTGCACCCCGCCCCGAAGAACAATTTTTAATTTCGTAGTCATTATAAACCATTATGCGCTGATATGCAAGTATATTTTTCTATTTCCGGTTCTCCGCAAACATCACTGCATATTCAATGGAATTTCTAAGGCTCAGCTCGCTGGCGCTTCCGGTTCCTGCCTGATCAAAGGCGGTTCCATGGTCCACGGAAACGCGGATGATCGGAAGGCCCAGGGTAATGTTCACGCCTGCCACAGCATCCCAGGCTTTGGCTTCCTGGTTGTATACGAAGCCCACCACCTTCAGAGGAATATGTCCCTGGTCATGGTACATGGCGACCACAATGTCATACCAGCCGCCCCGTGCTTTAGAGAAAACCGTATCCGGTGGAACGGGACCCTCGGCAAGAATTCCCTCGCCCTTTGCCGCTTCAATGGCCGGAATGATCTCGTCAATCTCTTCTCTTCCGAACAGACCATGCTCTCCGCTGTGAGGATTTAAGCCTGCAACGCCAATCTTCGGTTTCTCGATTCCCATTTCACGGCAGGCCTTGTCTGCAATCCGAATCACATCCAGAACTCTCTGCTTCTTCACCCGGTCACAGGCTTCCCTTAAGGAAACATGAGTGGAAACATGAACCACCCGAAGGTTTTCATGGGCCAGCATCATGGTATAGTTTTTCGTTCCTGTGAAATCCGCATAAATTTCCGTATGACCGGAATAGTGATGTCCGGCCAGGTTCACGGCTTCCTTATTAAATGCATTGGTGACAGTGGCATCCACCTTGCCCTCCATGGCAAGTTCGATAACCTTTTTCACATACTGGAAAGCTGCGTCTCCGCACATGGCGGACACCTCGCCGCGCTTTAATTTTGACAAATCCACAAGCCCCATATCCAGAACATCAATGGTTCCATACGTAAACAGGGCATCCTCAACCTTCTGGATGGCATGGATTTTAAGCTCCGAATGTCCCACGATAGGCAAGGCCGCCTCCATCACGCAGGCGTCTCCTACCACAAGCGGCCGGCACTTTTTAAAAAGTGCCGGGTCCGCAAAGGCTTTCACTGTAATTTCCGGTCCAATGCTGGCCGGATCTCCCATGGTGATACCAATAATTTTAAGCGTATTCATACTTTCTCCTGTTTTATGCTTTCGCACGTACCTGTTCAGTACCTTCACAGTTACTTGGCGCGTTTCTTTTCCTCAACCTTATGCAGGTATGTGACAAGAATCGGACAGAATACGGCAGTCACGATAATAGCTGCTGTAATCTGAGCGGTTGCCGCTTCAGAAACAGCCAGAAGAGTGGCGTCTACGGCTGCCACGGCTGCCGGAGTTGCTGCTGCGTTGCCTGCAGTGGTTCCGATTGCAGCTCCCACCTCCGGATGGTCCATCTTAAGGAGCTTGTATACCAGATATCCGCCGAGACCTGTAATTAAGGTACAGCTCACACCCAGAATGATTCCGGGGCCGCCTGCTTTGATTAAGTTGATAATGTTAAGACCTGCTCCCAGCGGGAATGCAAAGAAAGGAATTAACATCGTAGCGCCGGGCTCGCAGAACTTCCGGATATCTTCATCCAGATTTCCGAGAATACATCCAACAATAACCGGAACGATACATCCAATCAGTACGGAAAGCGGAATCTTTGCCACTCCGGCGGCACCAAGGGCAACCATGGTGAAGAACGGGCCGTCATTGATGGAGAGAATGGATACGGCGCCTACGTCTGTGGCGTCTCCATACTCACCTGCCAGAGCTGCATACAGTCCTCCGTTGGAGTTGGCCAGTGCGCCAACAATTGCCAGTGTGGAAAGTCCAAGGAAGCCCTTTTCACCAAACAGCTTTCCGCAGATAATACCAATGATAATTCCCAGAAGGACCTTCACGCAGGTAATCACAACTCCTTTATATACTGTAACACCTGCACGCTTAAAGTCAATGGTTGTTGCATTACAGAAGATAAAAACTGCAAGAATCGGCATTGCGCCGGACTTCCACAGATATGTGGTAAAGGTTCCATCGAAAACAGGCCATACACTGTTTCCGAAAAATGTATTAATAATTGCACCCAGAAGAAGCGGTACTACCATCAGTCCTCCCGGTATTTTCTTAACGGACTGTAAAATTTTCATATGTGTTCCCCCTTATTTTGCTGCAAGCAGCCGTAAAATATTATCTGCTGTGTATGCGAGATTTGCCTCGCTGTGATGTCTGCTGACGGAAAAATCCTGCGGAAGCCTGTTGATCGGGAATACCGCAGTTACTCCCATTTCGTAAGCCTTTTCGATTTCACTGTCATCGGCTCCGCCTACCACTGCAATCACGCGCTTTTTCTGTTTTTTCGCCCGTTCTGCGATTCCGATTACCACCTTGCCTCTCAGGCTCTGGGAGTCCAGCTTTCCCTCTCCGGTAAAGATGTAGTCTGCATCCTGAATCATCTGGTCAAACCGCACCGTGTCGAGAACCGTCTGGATTCCCATCTGCAGTCTGGAACCAAAGAACGCGATCATTCCCGCTCCCATGGCTCCGGCCGCTCCGGTTCCCGGTGTCTCGCTGATATCGTTCCCTGTTGTTTCTGCAATGACCTTTGCCAGGTTCTTTATGCCCTCATCTAACTCCAGAACCATGGCCGGGTCGGCCCCTTTCTGCGGTCCGAAAATATGAGAAGCGCCCGTCGGGCCATACATGGGATTGTCGATATCGCACATGGTCACGATTTCAATTCCCTTTAAGGCCGGATTTTTTCCGCTTAAATCAATTTTAGCAATATTTTTTGTGGTTCCGCCTGTGGGAATAAATTCCTCCCCGGCTTCATTATAGAATTTTACACCCATGGCTGCCGCCGCGCCGCAGCCGCCGTCGTTGGTGCTGGATCCGCCGAGACCCACAATAATCTTTTTCACGCCGGTTCCGGCAGCCGCAAGAATCAACTGTCCCACGCCGTAGGTTGTGGTAAGACGCGGGTCTTTTCTGTCCTCCACCAGCGGAAGTCCGGCACAGGAAGCCATCTCGATCACTGCGGTTTCCCCGTTATCAATCAGACCGAAATAGGATTCCATGTCCTCAAAATACGGATTCTTTACGGTGACCGTTTTCTTTTCGCCGCCCACTGCGGTAATAAATGCGTCCACGGAACCTTCTCCGCCATCCGCAACAGGTACGGAAACGGTCTCACTTCCCGGAAAATATTTTTTTACCTTCTCGTCGAGAATTCCACAGATCTGTGTAGAACTCAGAGTTCCTTTAAAGGAATCGGGAATCAGTATAAATTTCATGTCCTCTTTCCTCTTTCCTTATTCTCTTACAATAACAGATACGCCATCCGGAATTACGGTTACGGTATAGTCTTCTTTCTTTACGATTTCCTTTGCCTTTTCCATGGCCTCTTCCATGCTGTGGGCCGGAATCATATGTAAATCCTCCACCAGCTGATCGTCACAGGAGGAAATGAAGATTACCGTTGCCTTTAAGAGCAGTCTGGCAAAAATCTGGGACTGCCACTGGTCGATGATGGTCTCCTCCGGTTTTCTGTCCAGGAAGGTCTTCATCATGCGGTTTAAGTCTTTTTCGTCCCGGAAGGTCTCATGGAAATATTTTCCGCCATGTCCGTCGGAGGCCTTGGAAAGCATGATGATCACGCCGCCTTCCTTTACGGTTGCCTCTGCGGCTGTCATTCCCTTTACAGACTGGTAAATGTTCTGGTCAAGCGGATAGCCGCCGTTGGTGGAAATTACGATATCTGCCGGAACTGCATCCACCTGGCACTTGGAGGCAAGGAATTCCCTTCCGACTCTGTGGGCCAGATCGCAGTCGCCTGCAACGGCAAAGATCGGGGCATGGTTTGCGTCAATAACCACATTGATGATGAAATCCAGTCTGGCTGCCCTTGCCGCATAGAGCATGTCGTTGTGAATCGGATTTCCCTCGATCACTCCGGTTCTCGCATGGGGGTCTGCAATGAAGGCCGAATTGTGGTTGTACATAACGGTCTCACGGCTTGCCACTCCCGGAAGGACGCTCTTTCTTCCGCCGGAGAAGCCAGCGAAGAAGTGGGGCTCAATGAAGCCCTCGGCCACCAGCAGGTCTGCCTCAACAGCGAGGCGGTTCACAATCAGGTTTCCGCCGGAGGGGAGCTTACCAAGGTATACCATGTTGTCCTTATCATCGCAGTCATGGACGATAATGGTCTCATTTTTCATGATTTCCGGTCCGAATTTTGCCTCCAGTTCTTCCCGTGTGGTCTCTCTGTGAAGTCCTGTGGAAATCAGGATTGTGATTTCTGCATCCGGGTTGCCCTTTCTGATTTCTTTTAATAATAGAGGCATAATAATATGGCTGGGAACCGGTCTTGTGTGGTCAGAAGAAATCACAACGATTTTCTTTTTTCCAACTGCCATATCGCAGAGTCTCGGACTTCCGATTGGATGTTCTAAAGCGTCCTGAACCAGCTCTGCCCCGCTTTTCGGCGCCTGATAGCTGTGAAGCTCTGATAAAAGGACTCCAGCAAGATGGCTGTCTTCAATTTCCGCTTTCAGCTTTTCTTTTCCGTAAGGTAATAAAAATTCTTTCATTATGTATCCTCCTTTATTGCTTTTCCTTGATTTTCCTGAGTGCGAAGGCGGCTGCATCCTCTGCACCGAAGGCCCCGGCCTTGGATACCAGCTTCAGCCCGTCAAAGGCTCCGCCCTTAATTTTTATCATGGGAATTCCAACCAGAATCTCTGAGATAATCTCAGAGCCGTCCGCCTCCAGACTTCGTAAAAGCCCCAGAGCCGTATCGCCTCCGGTGAGAAAGACGCCGGAAACTCTGGCCGATTCCAGGACCTCCCTTGCCATGGTCCCCATCATTTCCCTGACATAATCACCCACTGCCGAAAAGCTCATTCCCAGTTTCTCTCCGGCTTCAATGGAAGTATCCAGCTCTTTTCTGTCATATGCCGTGTTGGTGAGGAGAATGGTATCCTCTCCGCGTTTTAAGGCTGCAATGGCCTCGTCCCGGTAACTGGCGGCCGCTTTTCTCCCCAGGAGAATGTCATGGACCGGAATTTTAACCAGCGTATATCCCTCTCGTTCACAGCGGTGCATCTGTTCATTGGTCACAGAGCTCACACTGGCCACCACAGCAAAGGCCGGATCCGCAGGATTTTCTGTCTCCATCAGGCTGTCAGCAATTCCTGCCGAGCCGATATAGAGAGTTCTTTTTCTCTCTCGTTTAGCTGCACGGATAATCCGGTGCAAATCGTCATTGGTCTCCGCATCACATGCAAAAATTCTGCCGCCCTCGAAGGAAAGTCCCACATCGCGGACATCTGCCAGGCCTTTCAGAATAATGGGCTCCGTATAGGCCTTCGACAGCAGGCCATTTAAACGGTCTTCCGTCACAGGATTTTTCGGGTCTTTGGAAAGCTCTGTCTTACAGATCTCCTGTCCCTTCAAACGCTGGATTCCGCCCACAGTGGTACGGCCCATATCCGGATACGCCGGTGCAAAAATAATCAGTTCCGGTTTATAAACCTCATCCACCGCCTTAACTTCCTCAGCAATATTTCCGCGCATGGTGGAATCAATTTTTTTAATCACATGGCCAAATCCTAAAAAATCCACCAGCTTCAGCGAATCCTTGACTACCCGGTACGCCGTTTCGCTGTCAATGGTTCTGGATTCCGTATCAATTACAACAGACTTATCTGTGTCCAAAGGCTTTCCGGCAAACAGCACCTCTGTGGGATATCCGCGTCTGCAAAGCTGGACACCGGTATCGTTGGCCCCTGTAAAATCATCTGCTATAATCAGGTATCTCTTTTTCACATATTCACCCCCCTATACATGTTTCATTTTGAAACATATTTTTGCTTTCTCTATTCTATGTACCAGATTTTACATAAATTCCCCTTGTTTTTCAAGGGTATTATGGTATAATATGTTTAAATATGTAACATTTGAGAGGGGTTTTATGAGAGAAAAGGTTAAAATACTTGGAATTGCCCCCTATGCTGGGCTGGTAGAATTAATGAAGCAGTATGCCAGGCAGCGGCCCGATGTGGAGCTGCATGCCGTATTGGGAAATATGGAAGCTGGAGTTCAGGCAGCCAAGGAACGGTATATGGAATATGATATCATCATCTCCAGAGCCAATACTGCCCGCATGTTATCCAAGGCGCTTCCAACGCCGGTGGTGGATATCGGAATCGGCTTTTATGATGTGCTCCGCTGCATCAAGATGGCAGAAAGTACAAAGACCAAATTTGCCGTCATGGGATTCCACTCCTTGACCACCATCGCCCGGACCATCGGAAGCCTATTAAAAACGCCCATTGATATCTTCCCCATCAGCACCTCCGAGGAAGCCAATCTTTTGCTGCACCGCATCAAAGATCTGGGGTATGAAACCGTTCTCTGTGATACGGTTTCCTTTATTCAGGCAAATCTGGTGGGAATCACCCCTATCCTTCTGACCTCCAGTATCGAAAGTCTCCGGGCGGCCGTGGATAATGCGGTCCATACCTATGAGATGAACCGGTCGCTTCACCAGTCCCTCCATATGTTCCAGAATATCATCGAAAACAGCACCAGCCAGTACCTGGTTCTGGACGAAAAGGAAAACATCCTCTGCTCCGCCCTCCGGGACAATCATGCAGATTCCATCTGCACCCGGTTAAAAAAGGAGCTGCCTGCATGTATTGATGAAAAGAAGCGTTCTTTCTTTATTAATGCGGAGAATGCCATGTACTCGGTCCATGCCTCCTTTGTGGAGGAGGCCCCCGTTCCTTATGTTGTGTTTTCTGTTACCGGATCTAACATTCCCCTTTCCTATTCCAAATATGGAATTTCCATTCTGGATCGCCAGGAAGCGGAGCAGAGCTATCAGGGAAGCTTATACAGCAAAACTGAGCTGGCGCGCAAATTTTTTGTGGATACCGGGGATACGGATACCAGAAAGGCACCGCTTATGATTGTAGGGGAGGTGGGAACCGGAAAGGACCGTGTGGCTCATATTTATTATGCCAGGAGCCAGTACAGCAGCAATCCCCTGTATGTGATCAACTGCGCCTTTCTCAACGAGAAAAGCTGGAATTTTATCATCAACAACTACAATTCCCCTCTCACGGACAACGGAAATACGATCTACATTGCCAACATTGACTGTCTGCCCCAGAGCAGGCAGAAAAAACTTTTGACCGTCATTCTGGACACCAACCTCCATGTCCGCAATTACCTGATTCTCTCCTGCACGAAGCAGGCCGGGAAGAATGTTTCCCATGCGGCCATGGAATATCTGAATGCCCTGGGCTGCATCCTGCTCACCATAAAGCCTCTGCGGGAACAGCGGGAGGACATTGCCGCCTCCGCCGGGCTTTACATCGCTACTTTAAATCAGGCGTTTGGAAAGCAAGTGGTGGGAATTGATGATGATGCCCTCAAGCTCTTGGAAAATTACGATTTTCCATGCAACCGCACCCAATTTAAACGAATTCTAAAGGAAGCGGTTTTAAGCACGGACACTCCCTATATTTCCGCCGATACCATCCGTCTCCTTTTGGACCGGGAGGCCAGCCTGATTCCCTCCTCCAATCTCCTCTCTCCCTCTGAACCGGAGAGACCGGAAATGGATTTTACCCTCAACCTGAACCAGTCCCTGGATTCCATGAACCGTGACATCATCCAGTATGTCTTAAAAAGCTGCGGGGGCAACCAGACTGCCGCGGCGAAAAAGCTTGGAATCAGCCGCACCACCATGTGGCGGTATTTGAACCGCTAGGCAGGCTGCTTACGGCTGTCCAAACTGGTACTTGCGCTTAAATACCCTCAGGCCTTATAATGAACTAAGGAGCACAGGAAACTGCCTGCCCCATAATTTAAAGAGAACAGGAGTGACTACATAATGGAAAAATCAAAGGTATATTTTACCGACTTCCGCACCATTGCATTTGGAGACGGCCTTCCCACCAAGCTCCAGAAGCTCTGTAAAACCGCAGGCATCGGCTCCATCGACATGGATGGAAAATTCGTTGCCATCAAGCTGCACTTCGGCGAGCTTGGGAACATCAGCTATCTGCGCCCCAATTACGCAAGGGCCATTGTGGATCTTGTGAAATCCATGGGCGGAAAACCCTTCCTGACCGACTGCAATACCATGTATCCCGGCAGCCGAAAGAATGCTCTGGAACATCTGGAATGTGCATGGCAGAACGGCTTCACCCCTCTGACCGTGGGATGTCCCATTCTGATCGGCGATGGCCTTAAGGGAACCGATGATGTGGCAGTTCCTGTCTCAGGCGGAGAGTACGTAAAGGAAGCCAAAATCGGCCGCGCCGTGATGGACGCCGATATCTTCATCAGCCTTACCCATTTTAAGGGCCATGAAATGACAGGCTTTGGCGGCACCATTAAAAACATCGGCATGGGCTGCGGTTCCCGCGCCGGAAAAACCGAGCAGCACAGCGGCGGAAAACCGCATATTATCGATGAAAACTGCCGTGGATGCCATAAATGTCAAAAAGAATGCGCCAACGGCGGACTTGTCTTCGATGCAGAACGAAAGAAAATGACTGTCAACAAAGACTCCTGCGTTGGCTGCGGACGCTGCCTGGGCGCATGTAACTTTGATGCCATCGCATTTGATAACGAAAATGCCAATGAAGTTCTGAATTACAAAATGGCCGAATATACAAAGGCCGTTGTGGACGGACGCCCCAGCTTTCATATCTCCCTGATTGTGGACGTGTCTCCCAACTGTGACTGCCACTGTGAGAATGATGCACCGATTCTTCCCAATATCGGAATGTTTGCATCCTTTGACCCGCTGGCCCTGGATCAGGCCTGTGTGGACGCCTGTCTTGCGGAAGCTCCGCTCCCTCACAGCCAGCTTTCCGACCATCTGACCGACCCGCACTTCCATGACCACCACGACCATTTCACCAACTCCTCGCCGGAGTCCGAATGGCGCTCCTGTCTGGACCATGCCGCAAAAATCGGCCTTGGAAACCGGGAGTATGAGCTAATTAAAATGTAGCTGATAAAGATTCTGTAAAAAATGGCTGATGTCGGGAATGTTTTCCTGGCATCAGCCGTTTTTTATTGGATGAAATGTGTACTAATTCTCTTTTCGTATTGCGGAAAATCCACCCCGGCTGTCCTTCCAGCTTCCATGTTCTTCAAAAGCCAGGCCATATTCCGGGCCAGAGTCCGCATGGTCTGAAGTCCTTCTTTGTCTTTTTTCACATCGTCCGGTGTAAATCCGTGTACCTGGTTCCAGTACTGGGATCCGACAATATGCATATTGCTGATGCCAAAGTACTTATTCAGACGGTCAAAGGCTGCACTGGCTCCGCCGCGTCTGCAGGAGACCACCGAGGCTGCCAGCTTGCCCGCCATACGGCCCTTGCTGCAATAAAACAAACGGTCCAGGAATGCACAGAGCTGTCCTGACGGCCCGGCATAATACACCGGAGAGCCCACCACAATGCCGTCATATTCATCCAGCTTTTCCAGCACCTCATTTACCTTATCATCAAACACGCACCTTCCGCTTACGGAACATTTCCCGCAGGCAATGCAGCCTGCCATGGGTTTCTTCCCAAGATAAAGAATTTCCCAATCGATGCCATCCCCGGCAAGCGTATCTGCAATTTCCTTAAGGGCAGTGTATGTACATCCATGTTCATTGGGGCTTCCGTTAATCAGTAAAACCTTATTCATATCTTTTCTTCCTCCATGATTTTTATTCTATAATCCCAATCCCGACAATCACAGCTGTTTGATCCGGGCACACTGGCATGGCAAAGCTGTTTTCGCTTTTTTGTGACATCCGGTAATGGCCGCAATCTTTTTGCTTATACATTTGTGCTCTTTTTATGGGATTGACCCTTCCCATATCTTTTATTAGAATCATAGCAAGAATATATTTAAAATCAAGTACGCACTTTTAAGTGTGGTACTTACATTAAGGTGTAATACTTACTTGAAGGATAGTGTAATATGAAGATGCACCGCATTTCACAGGAAGGCCCGGAAGACACCAGGAAGATTTTGTATGTTCAATTTTTTCTTGTCCTTTCCCTGCCGATATGTTATACTGTTTTCAAAGCATATATTTCTTACGTTCCGGCTGAAAAAGCCGTCTGTATCTTCTTAATATCATTTCAGAAAATCTATGCTTTTCCAAATCATCATTATGAAAAGCAGGAGATTTTCCGTTCTCCTGCAAAAGGAGGACAAATGGACAGAATAAGAAACGCTGTGACAGGGCCAGGGACCTCCCGGGTACAGCGCAGCTACAAGGACAACCTGTTCCGGATGATTTTTCGTGACCGGAGCCACTTATTAAGTCTCTACAATGCAGTCAATCAGACTGCCTATATGGATCCGGATGCGCTGACTATTGTGACACTGGAAAACGCCGTGTACATGAATATGAAAAACGATGTCGCATTTTTGATCGGCTTTGAGCTAAACCTTTATGAACACCAGTCTACCTGGAACCCCAATATGCCGCTTCGCGATCTCTTTTATGTGGCCAGAGAGTATCAAATGCTTTTAAAGGACGAAACTCTCTATTCTTCCAGACTGGTAAAGATTCCTGTACCACATTTTATTGTTTTCTATAATGGAAGTGGTATGGAACAGGATTCCTGTATTTTAAAGCTTTCAGATTCCTTTGAAAAACAGACAGGGGAACCGGAGTTAGAGCTTAAAGTACAAGTATTAAAGATCGGCCCCGGGCAGAATGCGCCATTGCTGACTGCCTGCCAGGCCCTTAAAGACTATATGATTTTTGTAGAAAGAGTAAGACAGCACGCAAAAGCCATGATTCTTAATGAAGCGGTGGAGCGTGCAGTAAATGAATGCATCCGGGAGGGCATCCTGGCGGATTTTCTCTCGAAGAACCGGGCGGAGGCGATTGCAATGTGTATATTTGAATATGACGAGGAGCGGGAGCAGAGACTAATTCGAAAAGCAGAGTACGAGGAAGGACATGAGGCCGGGCTTCGGGAAGGCAGGCAGAGTCTTTTAAAAAACAAAATCAGGAAAAAGCTGCTAAAAGGAAAATCTTCTGTGTTGATTGCAGAGGAACTGGAAGAAGATATTTCTGTAATCGAAACGATGATCCAGGAGTTGAAAACAGAACCACAAGATCCGAAAAATTGACGCAAAATATATAGAAATCAGGAAAAAATCCGGTAGTGTCTGGATTTTTTCCTGATTTTTAGCGTACTTGAAACAGGCGCTTCCATATCTTTCATCCCGGTGCAGGTATGAATAGGGATGTTCCCGTTGGAGCCGTTTTACCCCAGCCTGATATAACCGATGCCATTTCTGATCTCAATTTTTGTCCCATAGGGTTTGGACAATTCGGCCAGATATGCCAGCACATTTTCATCTCCGGTCATCACCGGTACACCTTTCTGGGAACGCGCCCGTTCCATTCCCAGGGAAATCGGATAAAGCTTAATCTCTTTTACCTCTCCTTCCTCCATTTCCCAGCCGGCCATTACAGAAAACCATATCTCAGGGAGGGTTCCGTATCCGGCAGTTCCGTTTTTACTCCTGTCGTCCATATAAGCTCCAACCTTTGTATCCAACGGCATGTGCCGGTTAAGGTATGCATCATAAGGCTGCAGGTCCACGGTTTCCGTCTCAAACACGAAATTCCCCAGGCTGTAAAAAATCGGTTTCCCTTTGTATATCTCAATTCCCCGCAGCTCGTGCGGTCCGTGCCCGATAACTGCGTCCGCACCTGTATCCAGGCACTCCCTCGCAAAGCGTTCTAAAAACATAGCCGGAACTTTCGTGTTTCCGGTATCTGTTTCATGAGCATGGATACTCACAAGAACAATATCCGCCTGCCTTCTGGCCTCCTCGATCTCCTTCGTAATCCGGAGTATGTCTGTTTCAACCGGTTTGCTCTCAATCCAGTCCTGTTCATCCAGAACAAACGTATATTTCCCAAACGGCATCGTGCCTTCCAGAGGTGGATTCTTATACCCGTTTTTTATCGAATTTTCCGCAGATGCATTCACACATGTCACAGCCGCAAGCTCCTGCACTTTTATATAGTTCTCCCTGCATACATGATAAATCGTCTCAAACCGCAGGGGATTCAAACCTGGCCGCCCCCACATGTCCGCAGTCTGTCCCCCCGCCATTCCGGATTCATGGAACGTAGATGATGCTCCGATCAGAGCGATTCTTGAGTTTTTTGTCTCAAGATAGCATGGTTTCGACGCATCGGCCAGACTCTCTCCGGTTCCCGCAAAGATCATATCCCTGTCCTTTAAGTTCCGGATCGTAGCCAGTACGCCTCCGTGGCTGTAATCACAGGAATGGTTGTTGGCTGTATTATAGAGATTGAAGCCAAAGGACTTCATGTCATCTAAAGTTCTGGGATCCGCCATCGCCCAGGTTCCGCCGGAAAACGCCGCCGGATATCCTTCCCTGGCGTGAAATGTCATCTCCAGGTTAGAAAACCTTACATCATATTGAGAAATACAGTTCCGCACTGCCTCAAATCCTTCATATCCCCCTTCCGGAAACCGGCGTGTAATAAAGGCATCTCCAGTTGCAATAAAGCTTGTTTTCTTCATTGTTTTCTCCTTTATATCTCATTTACCCGCATACAGGCTACAAAATGTCCCTTCCCTATCTCTTCCAGCGGTATGTCAGTTCCCGTACACCGCTCACAGGCATAATCACACCGGCTTGCAAACCTGCAGCCCGGCACTGGGTTAATTGGATTCCCTACCTCTCCTCGAATCACTGTCGGCTTCATATGACGCTTCGACAGGTTCGGAACCGGAATCGCAGACAAAAGTGCTTTTGTATATGGATGCCGCGGATTCCGAAACAGCTCATCGGAACTGGCCTTCTCCACACACTGTCCGAGATACATGACCGCGATCTCGTCCGAAATATGTTTTACCACACTCAAGTCATGGGTGATAAAGATATAGGTGAGTCCGCGTTTTTCTTTTAAATCCATCAGAATATTTAAAATCTGGGCCTGAATTGACACATCCAGCGCAGATACCGGCTCATCACACACAATGAATTTCGGGTCCAGAGCCAGCGCCCGCGCAATCCCGATCCTCTGTCTGCGCCCGCCGTCCAGCTCGTGTGGATAGGAATCCTTAAGACGCGGAGCCAGACCTACAATCTCCATCATGGCATTTACCTTCTCCTCCACCTCCCTGCGGCTTTTACAGATTTTATTTACCCAGAGCGGATCTGCAATTAACTGTGACACGCTCAGGCGGGAATCCAGGCTTGAATACGGATCCTGAAAGATCATCTGCATTTTCAGTCTCGCCTTTCTCAGTTCTGAACGGTTCAAAGACACGATATCCTGTCCATCCATCCAGACCTCCCCGCTGGTCGGCTCCACAAGACGCAGAATCGTCTTTCCCAGTGTGGATTTTCCACATCCGGACTCTCCCACCACACCCAGGGTTTTGCCTGCTTCGATCTGAAAGCTCACATCATCTACGGCATGCAGCATTCCTTTTTTCGTGTTAAAATATTTTTTCAGATGCGTTACTGTCAAAAGAGGTCTTCCTGTTTCATTCACTCTCTGTTTCCCCCTTCCAATTATCGCAGGCATGACAGGCAACTTTATGACTCCCGTTCACCTTAAATTCCGGAGTCAGCTCCCGGCAGATATCCATACACTTTGGACATCTCGGATGGAATTTGCACCCTTGTGGCAAATCGGTCGGATCCGGCATCAAACCGTCAATCGGATGAAGTCTTGTTGCTTTATTATCCAGATCCGGCAGTGAACCAAACAGTCCCTCCGTATATGGATGGCGCATTTCTCCCTCATAAATATCTTCTGCTGTCCCCATTTCAATGATCTCTCCGGCGTACATGATCGCAACCCGATCACACATCTGTGCCACAATTCCCAGATCATGGGTAATCAGAATCATCGCTGTTCCAAGCTTTTCCCTGAGATCATTAATCATCGCCAAAACCTGCGCCTGAATCGTCACATCCAATGCGGTTGTCGGTTCATCCGCAATAATCAAATCCGGTTCGCAAACCAGAGCAATCGCAATCATAACACGCTGCTTCATTCCTCCGGACAGCTGATGCGGATAATCGTTCCTCCTTTCTTTCTGAATCCCAACCAGCTCCAGCGTACTGTCTACACGCTCGTTAATTTGCTCCGCCGTCAGTTCCTCCTTATTATGGTACTTTAATGCTTCTGCAATCTGCTCCCCTATCCTCATGATCGGATTCAATGCAGACATGGGATCCTGAAAAATCATGGAGATTCTCTCTCCGCGAATCCCGTGGCGCATGGTATTCTCCGGAACATCCAGGAGATTTTCACCATCGAACCATATGGTACCGTTTAAAATACGCGCAGTGCGGTCAGGCAGAACCCGCATAATGGAATAGGCCGTTGTACTTTTACCCGCACCGGTTTCTCCGACGATTCCCAGTGTCTCTCCCTTTTTTAAATCAAAACTAATTCCATTGACTGCCCGAACCGTCTCCCGTCTGGCAGTATAAATTACCTCCAGATTTTCCACCCGGAGAAGATCCTCCGTACGATTTTGCTTCACTGCTTTTCCCTCCTTAATCTCTGAGCCGCGGATCAAGAGCATCCCTTAAGCCATCTCCCACCAGGTTGAACGCCAGCGCAGCAAACAGAATCGCCAGCCCTGGAAACAGAATCGTGTGTGGCGCAACCTGCATAAATTCTCTGGCCTCACTGAGCAGAACGCCCCATTCCGGCGTCGGCGGCTGTACGCCCAGACCAATATAGGAAAGACTTGAGACCTGGAGCGTGATCGCAGACAGGTTTATGGTAAAGTCAACGATAACCGGTCCTAACGCATTGGGAATGATATGCCGGAAAATCAGCTGCCAGTCACGGCTCCCGTAGGAACGGGCCGCATCAATATGGTCCTGTCCCACCAATGACAGCATAACCGCCCGCGCAGAGCGGGTCGCTCCCGGAATTCTCGATATCATCATGGCAATGACAAGGTTCGGAAGGGAAGTTCCCAGTGCCGCCACAATTGCCAGGGCCAGCAAAGTTCCAGGAATTGCCTGAAAAACATCCAGGATTCGCATCAGAATGTCGTCCACCCATCTACTGTAAAATGCGGCACACGCCCCAAGCATTGCTCCTATGAGCTGGGCGCACAGAGTTGCCGGCACTGCAATCACCATCGTATATTTTGTACCATGTATCACCCTGCTGAAAATGTCACGCCCGTATCCGTCTGTGCCAAACCAGTGCTCCGGACTCGGGCCCTGGAGCCGGTGGGGAATATCCTGCTTCACACCATACTCATATGGCGAGATAAATTCTCCAAAAATAATAACCAGTATGATCGCTATCACAATCATCAGACCGAACAGCGAAATTTTGTTCCTGCAAAAACGATAAAAAGTTTCCTCCAAAGGGGTCATGTTTTTCTTCTTTTCCACAGTTTATTTTCCCCCCTTCGTATATCTGGCTTTAATCCGTGGATCCACAACTGCATAAAGCAGATCGACAATCAGAAGTATCAGCGAGAAGATAATCGCTAAAAATACAGTTCCTCCTGTTACCGCAGGAATATCCTTTCTCTTTACCGAATTGATGATAAAGCTTCCAAGTCCGTTACATCCAAATACCGTCTCGGTTACGACCGCACCGCCGAGAAGGCTTCCTATGTAAACACCGATTGTATTAATAATCGGAAGACAGGCGTTGCAAAATGCATGTTTCCAGATAACAATCCTCTCCGGCGCCCCCTTCGCCCTTGCCGTCCGCACGAAATCCTGGCGTACCGCTTCCAGCATATAAGATCTCGTACTCCGCAGAATTCGTGCGGAATACGGAATTCCCAATGTCAGCATCGGCAAAACATAATTTTTCCAGCTTCCAACTCCGCTTGCCGGGAGCCAGCCAAGCTTTAACGCAAAAACGATAGCCAGCATCATCCCCAGCCAGAATACCGGGACTGCCGCCATAACCATTGCTGTCACCCTGGCCACATAATCCAGTGCAGAGTACTGTTTCACAGCTGAAATCACGCCAAGCAGCACACCGATGATACTGGCAAACGCAATACTGGAAATCGCTATGATCAGCGTGATCGGAATCCTCTGCTGGAGTGTCTCAAGAATCGGACGAGACGTCAGCCAGGAAGTTCCAAAATCCCATTTTGTAAACAGCTTTACAATATATTGAAAAAACCGGATTATAAATGAATTGTCCAACCCATTTTGTTCACGGAATGCCTGAATGCTTTCTGCACTTGCATTATCGCCCAGCATCATAACTGCAGGATCACCGGGTGTTAATTCCATAATGGAAAATACAACCAGCGCCACACCGATAATGATCAGTATCATTGTCATCAGACGTTTTAAAATATATCTTACCATACATTCCCTCCATTCCTCTTAATACATCCAGAGGAGCCGGTCCTGAAACCGGCTCCCCGCTCAGCAGATCATAAACCCCGTTAATTCCAGTGGAATTCATATATGTAATAGTAATTCGTATTAATCTGGTCACAGACAAGGTCCTTCTGATAAGCATATGGAATTGCCTTGTGGAATGTTGGAATGGAATACATCTCATCCTGAAGAATGCAATTAAATTCCAGATAATAGGCCCGGCGTTTTTCACTGTCCTGCTCGTTGATTGCCTTTTGAAGAACCGCATCCAGCTCCTCATTCTGAACATCCAGCTCGCTATATTCTCCGGCCGCACGCTGCTCATCTGTCAAATATCGGAAATACTGCATCGAATAGCTGGCTTCCGGTGTATAATTGGTTCCGGTCGTGGCCAGTTGGAAATCATGGTCCTTTCTCCTTGTTCGGCAGGCTGCAGAATCAGCCAGCTCTATATCAACCTGCACACCTACATCTGCCAGATTGGATTGAAATACCGTCGCCATTTTTTCCCAATAGCTGCCATTGATTGTAAGGATCGAACCTATATGCAATCCCTCTCCATACCCTGCCTCCTGCAGAAGTGATTTTGCTTTCTCCGGATCATAAGCATAGGTCGGTGCTCCGGCGGCTTCCAGCTCCTCCACTGTAAACCCACCAAATACAGTATCCGCATTAAACATGGAATAGGCTGGCTGGGCAATTCCGTCGTAAGCAGCAATACACATGGATTCCCGGTCAATCGCGTAGGAAAGAGCCTGACGCACCAGCTTATTAGACAAGGCATCATTATTGTGGATATTGATATGGAAAAAACTCGTATGATTTGTCGGAGACAGATAGTTGTTATACCTCTCATCCGCACTGATCGCCGCCCATCTCGCTGTTGGTACTACAATGAGATCCAGATCCCCAGCCTCAAACGCCACAGTAATTGTATTATTATCAGAGAGAATTTGATAATTTACCTTGCTGATTCGTGCTTTTCCCCGATAATAATCCTCAAACGCTTCCAGACAAATCTCCGCATCCGGATTATAAGATGAAACAACATATGGCCCCGATCCAAACGGTACCCACTCGTTTCCAATGGTCTCATTCTCCACAGCTTCCAGGTATGCATCCTTTTCCAGGATAAAACCAACTTGTGCAACACTGTTCAGAAATGTAGCACTCGTGTCGGTGGAAACAATTTTTAGTGTATAATCATCAACAACCTCTGCACTCTCAAAATTTCCAACTGTATTCCGCTTGCTGGTATACGGTCCCGTCCTGAACTCATAATCCAGAGACCAGGCTGCATCCTCTGCGGTCACAGGCTCTCCATTATGGAACTTAGCATCTTCGCGAAGCTTAATGGTATAAGTTCTTCCGTCGTCCGCTACCTCCCAGGATTCTGCCAGGCGGGGCTCCAGTTCACCGCTGTCATTGAAAAAAAACAAGGTATCATAAATCTGATAGAACAGCTGGTTATCAATAATACTGCTGCTTGTATAAGGATTCAGTGTCTCAACTACCTGATTCAGGCACAGATTAATCGTATCCTTAGAAGAACCGGATGAATTTTCTGTCGATCCTGTCCCGGCGTTTTCACCGGCCGCAGAGCTTTCTGTTTTGGTTTCTGTGTTTCCAGTCCCACCGCAGGCAGCCAAGGTCAGGGAAAGAAACATAGCCGTTAGTAGTATCCTCTTTTTTCCTTTCATTTTAGAATCCTCCTTTTCAAAAATATTCGTTTTATGTCGTTTTTTATCTTTTTATTTGTATTATATACTTGATTTTCCAGAATTGTCCATGCTATAATTCCAATAGCCGTTATTAATCAAAAAATCGAGGTGATTAAATTGAAAATTTTGCAGTTTGAGCAAATTATAGCAATCAATGATGTCGGATCCATCAATCTTGCTGCAGAACGACTTTTTATGTCACAGTCACAGCTTTCTTCCTCTGTCCGCGCACTGGAACAGGAACTGGGAGCTGATATTTTCATCCGTTCCAACAAAGGAGTTACCCTCACCCCTTTTGGAGAGGAATTTCTGCCGTATATTTCATCAATTCTTCTGCAAATTCAGCAAATCAAACAGCTTGGACAAAATGTTCCTCACAATGCAAGGCTGTCCATCGCAAACAGCGGCTTCCGGTTCATCAGCGAAATCATTGCCTCTATGTATGCACGTTACGCAAACAGCGGCGTCTCCATTGAGGCCTATGACTATCCCGGCCTGAAAGCGGTTGATATGGTCGCAGGCCAAATCGCAGATATTGGAATTCTCCGAATTTGGAGCCATCAGAAAAACTTCATCAGAAAACAGCTGAAAAGCAAGGAAATTGACTTCTTCCTTTTAGATACAATGCCTCTGACCGTAATCGTAGGGCCAAATAATCCTCTGTACCATTCAGAGACCGGTGTTGTCTCTCTGGAACAGCTTATCCCCTACACACCCATTCAGCTAAGCTACATGAAATATAATCCAATCTCCAGCATTTATAAACAGTTTCCGCAACTGGACTCCAGGAATCAGCTGTTCATTTCTTCAAGAAACATGATATATGAAATCATTGCCAGGACGGATGCTTACTATATCACGGCGACACCGATGCGGGCTTACCAGAAGACCCCATACTATCCAAATACCAGAATACTGTCTCTGGCGGTAACAGAATACTCTGCACAACTCGGCTGGATTAAAAGTAAATCCACAATTTTATCTGATATTGGTCACGATTTTATTCAGCTCCTAAATGAGTACTTTTGATTTTTACTATATTCGTTATCATAATTTAAGTATAACTATCACTGGAATAACACAAAAAGGACCACATACCCAAAAGTGAGCGTATGTGGTCCTTTTTAATATTTTTGTGTCAGAACGGGGCCTCTGATTCTCCCGTTCCATACTAACTGTCCGTGTTCTTCTTCACAGAACCAGGCAGCCTCTGATAAACCCTGCTTATTTTAATTTTGCCCCGTCCTTAAATGCGTTTCCAACCTTCTCTCCCAACTTCCAGTAAGCGCTGTTCACCGGATCAAACACGATGGGCTCCAGTTTCATGGGATCAATCTTTCCATCCTCATCCAAAATCCTTTCGTCTGCACAGACATTGACAATCTCACCAACCATCCGGCATGACTCTGCATCATAGCTCACCAGCTTACACTCTAAGGTCATGGGAAGCTCATCAATCATCGGAGCATCCACAAATTCTGCTTTCGTTGTATGGAATCCGGCCTTCTCCAGTTTATCCGGGACCTCATTGCCAGACACAATACCAACGTAATCACACTCCACCACATGAGCAGCATCCGCCATACTGACCGTAAAGGCCTTCCTGGCCAGGATGTTTTTCACGGTTTTGTGTCCCGGGCTTAAACACATGGAAATCTCCGTACTCTCACTGATTCCGCCCCAGGCGGCATTCATGGCATCAGGAACTCCGTCTTCTCCATAAGCGGCGATAATAAACACCGGCTGCGGGTATGTATACGGTTTTGCTCCAAAATTCTTTTTCATGTTACTTGCCTCCATTCTTTGTTTTTAAGTGAAACCTGTTTCCAGATTTGTCTTTTTTATCATACGATAAGCTGATTCCTATAATTCCCAAAAGAATTACTGCCGTCCCGGCCGCCTGCAATGGCTTAAAAGTCTCATGAAGCAGGAAAACTCCGGAAAGAATCGCAACCACAGTACTTAAAGTGCAGGTAGACGCATAAACCGCAAAAGGCAGGTTTGCAGACGCGTACGTCATGGACAGGAACGCAATTACACAAGAGGCGATTCCCATATAGAGCACAGACACTGCAAACTCCGGACAGAAAAGCCCCTCAAAATACGCCGGGAGCACGCCGGCCGACGCACTTTTTCCAACGGAAATCATATTGAACAGAAGAGCTCCCATTCCTGTGGTCACATAAATGATCTCGAATGATGTGAATACCGCTGATGCACGCCGCACCAAAACACGGTTTATAGCCACCGCAAGGTTCGTTCCGAAAATCAGAAGCAGCCCCGTGGCTGTCATACCTGTGCTGCCCGGCTCCACCATATTGGCAACAAACACCCCCGCCACACAAACCAGAACAAACATCAGCTGCCGCCTTGTGGGATATTCCTTGTTAATTAAGGCCGAGAACACCAGCATCACAATGGGCAGCATACTGTTATACATGGCGATCTGCGAAGTTGGAGCATAGGATGTGGATGTGGTCTCCAAAATCTGGCTGATGGCGGGATTAAACAGGCCGCAAAGAAAAATAAGTCCGATAAATCCTTTCCTGTAATTCACCTTCTTAATTCCCAGAAGCAAAATTACCGTCATCACCAAAAACCCGACCGTAAACCGGAAAGACAAAAATTTCACTGTATCCTGATCCACTACGGCCATTCCCATTTTAATAAAAAAGAATGCCAGTCCAAAAATCACCTGTGCCAGTACATTGGCCAATAATGGAATATACTTTTTCATTTGTTTCTACCTCATTTTAAACTTTAGTCTGGTGACATTATATCATGTCCGCATAGCTGCCATGGTGCCATTATACCACCAGATATAAAAAATAAAAAGAGGGAGCATCATTCCCTGTTCAAATACTCTAAAATTCCCATATGAATTGTCCATGCCATCCGATCCTGATAATCCTCTTCCTGAAGAAGAAGCGCCTCCTTCCGGTTACTTAAAAACCCGCATTCCACAATTACAATGGGACATTTCACGTGAAGCAGAAGATAATAATTTCCATTGGCCTTTGCCAGTCTCCTGTTTTCGTCTCCCAGCACGTAAGTAAATCTCTTCTGCAGAATTTCCGCAAGTTTTTTCCCCCTTTCCGAGGACTTATAGTAAAATACCTGACCGCCAGACACCTCTTCCTCATGGTAACTGTTCTGATGGATGCTTACCACAAGATCGACATTATTCTCCCTGATAATATCGCACCTTTTTTTCATATCTGCCATTTTTTTTCTGGAATCGCCTTCCCCGTAAAGCCCCATGTCCGATTCCCTGGTCATCACCACATCCATATCCGATTGTTCCAAATACCATTTAAGCTTTGTTGCAATCTGTAAATTAATATCCTTTTCCAGACTGCCGTCCACACCAACCTTTCCCGGATCATTTCCTCCGTGACCAGCGTCAATTACTATCACCGGCCGTTCCTTTTGGCTTTTGGTCGTTGCTGACACCACCTGCACGCTGCCATATCTGGCCGCCAGAAACACCATAATCAAAAGGACCAGCCCGCAGACCTCCTCCAGCACCAGTTTTCTCATCCGTTCCACCTCGGACCATATTTATAGAAAATATATCCCGGCAGAAAAGCAAAAAGAACCTTTCCTGCAATTTTTCCGGAAAGGTTCCTGTCGTTTGTATTAATCCCACGTGATGGAGTCCCAGACCACAGCATCCTCGAGCCCCAGCTTCCAGCAGGCCACGCCTGCCAGATCCTCTTCCTTTATGGCCTTCATCTTTAGAGCCAGGGAGTCTTCTTCCTCCATCCAGAGATATTTGACTCCATCTTCTATGGAAAGTTCCCCATAGAACTGCCCCAGCTCCTGCTGCCAGTAAAGCTCCACATTATTATCCTCCACCCATTGTCTGGCTTCCGCAATTCCGATAGCCGAGGATTTCACCCCTTCATCCGTTTCCGTCCACACTCTGGTATAGAAAGGAACCCCTGTTATTATTTTTTCCTTCGGAACCTGCTCCAGAGTCCTTGTAATCCCGCCCTGTACATACGGGAGTGAAGCAACAGAGCCTGGCTCGCCGCCTGCATAATGCTCATCATATCCCATAATGATTACATAGTCAGTTACGATTCCCTGTTCCTTTCTGTCGTAAAACCCATTGTATCCTGCAGGCACATAATTATCAACGGAAAGAATAATTCCCTTCTGTCGGCAGGGAATGGACAGCTCTCTTAGAAATTCAATGTAATGTACTCCGGCCTCTGGTTTCAGGCTTTCAAAATCCATGTTAAGACCATCCAGATCGTATTTCTCCACATCGTCCATCAGGCTGTTAATTAATTTCCTTCTTGTGCTTGTGGAAGCCAGAAGCACCTCTGACTGGACATCCTGGCTGAAATTATCAAGAAGAGCCCAGACTTTTAAGCCCTTTGCGTGGGCCTTGTCCACATAATCCCTGCTGGCCAGGGATTTATAGTTTCCCTCATTATCCGTCAGGGAAAACCAGGTAGGTGAGATGACATTAAGGCCTCTGGTTTTTTCCACCACCGCATCCAGAGTTTTATTGCCCTCCATGCTGGTCACCTGATGCCAGCCCAGAACAATCTTTTCCTCCATTTTCGTACTTTTATATTCCGGCTCTGCAAAGGAACCACGGAAATCCTTATCACTAAACTCTGCAATCACTTTATTCTCAATATATCCCATATGGCCATCCATGGTCTGGATCCTTGTCCAGCTTTCCATGGTATCCAAAACCGCAACTTCCATATCCTTCAGGACCTCTGTCACAATCGGGCTCTTAATTCCCCCCTTTTGGCGGACCTTTCCGTTTTTATTGATCCGGGCCGTTTTCCGTTTCCCCCATTGGGTAACATATACACGCTTTATTTCATCCCCGTCAAAAGCCTGGATTTGAATATCGGTGTAATTGGCAATCAGCCCCAGAGGCAGATAGACATCATCCTCTTCCAATAGAAGAAGGGGCGCTCCATTGGAGCCTCTCGTTTCTGCATCCGCATAGACAATCTGATCCGGCAGTGCATATACCAGTAAATTTTCTGTACTGTCCCAATAAAACCTCTTATTTATATTTGCGTTGATCCACGACAGCGGCAGATAGGTCTGTCCGTTTTTATAAATTCCCTTTATTTCCTGAATCTCATAATTATAAATAATTGCCGTCTCGTTCCCGCTGACCCCATAAATTTCACCCAGATCCGCCGGCTCCTCGGATGGCGTATATTTCTGAACAATTTTAAAACCGAAAAAGCCAAGAATAATCACAAAAATCATTCCAATAGCCATAAATAAAGGTATTAATTTTTTCATTAGCTTATCTCTCTTCTCCCGAACAACCGGCACACAGATGAACCATTACTACATGAATGCCGAAATTGGTATTTTCTGGACTAATTATAACACATATCCCTTTTAACGTCTGTTAATTTTTTGTAACAAATTCCCACCCAGGCCACTTAAGAATTCCGTTGGCAGAACAGTATCTTCTGCAGCAATCCCTCCCTTTATTTTTTGAGCACTCTCGGAAACTTTCCTGCACCCATCTTTACGGCTGAGTTTCCGAGAGTACTCTTTTATTTCCTCCTGTTCTTCTCCTTTCTCTGCATTTTCTCTATCCGGACATCCTCTTCACTTGCATATACCTTGTCAAAGCGGATCTCCTTCAGTCCTCCTGCGTCTGCCTGCACATAATCGCCCATATAAAACATTCCGTCCTCCCGTATCTCAAACAATCTTTCCCAGTCATTCGGATTTGAGATTTGTCCGTCTATGTAGATCGGAATTCCTTTTTCTCTGTACCGTTTCAAACCATCCAGATATTGTTTTCTCTCATTTTTTTCCTCATTCATATGCCTTCTCCTAATTCACAAGCCGGCAAAGAGCCCTCAAGGAGAAATGTGACATATATGAAACCCCTGCCGGCCTGCTTATTTAACTTCTACAATTCCGGAAACAGCTCCCGAAAAAATATCCCGCACTCCTTTGTGACAGAGAATGCATCCGCTGAAAACGGAATCCGCTCAGTAAAAACTCCAAAGCGCCCCATAAATTCTTTTCTGGTTTCCTCGCTTCCAAAGACCGCAAGGTATTGCCAGCTTCTTTTCTTCCCCCGGTCGTTTTTCATCACAAACTCCCGGAAGCAGTCCTGCTGCCACTCACTGAAGGAGGCTACCAGAAACTGTTTTTCACAGCGCAGAAATTCTTCATATCCGCCATCCTCCAGGTTACCGAAATCTATCAGGATATCTTCATACTTACGGCTCAGTGCTTCCTTCATTTCCTCTGGTCCTGCACATTTGTAATAATCTGCGTCCAGAACATGGTAAGGCTTATGTCCCCTCACCACTCCGGTGCAGATCTTTTCGATTCTGCCCAGATCACCGGATGAATTCCATTCCAGAAGTGAAGCTCTCCTTCTGAGAAACCCAGCCAGATAATTTAAAAGCATGATGGAAAAGTGAGTACAGCCCACACTGTGTCCGATGCCTGCAACCCCTATCAGCCTGGTTTTCGCTTCCAGAATTTCATCCCCCTTTTTTTTCCTTCCCATTCCTTCTTTCCTCCTGTCCCTGCTTTAAGAATTTCCCCAAAACAGGTATCTGCACTTTTATCTTCCTTAAACGGATTAGCAAAAAACGGAAGGTACAGACAGGGGAATGCACATAACTCCCCTGGCAGCTTCAAACGGATGTCCTTTGACATATGGTTAAACAGAAGAAGCACACGACCACAGGCTTTAAAATACTTTGCAGCCTGTAAAGTACTGTCAGCTTCCCACCATTTCCCGCCGCAGACCAGCACATACAGGTCGGCCTCCGGCGGCAATGTCCCCTCTTTCCAGGAAACTCCCGTATCTTTTACAACAGCCGGGAAGTACCGGCAGGGAAGCTTTACTGAGCGGCCATAAAACGGACGGACATGCAGCGAGTCCATATGGTAAATTCCGGTGTCATCCGCCTCCATATTTCTGCTTCTGGCCATCGTCCGTACCGCATCCGTCTCCCACTCCTCCTGGTATAAGGCCGGATACCCGTTCCGGGTCAGAAAATTTGATATGCCAAGAGCAGCATGGGTCGTACCAATTCCATGCTTTGCACCGGCAAAAACAAAATTCAGAGATTCCATTGCCAGTTCTCCTGAACTTTCGGTTTTTAATTCACATAACGCCTGCCCTACTGCTCCTGCATTGGGATATCGTTCCTCTTTTCTTTCCGCCATGCATCCCCGGATAATCCGGTTCAACTCCCGGTTTTCTCCGGATTCTGTCATGTTGCCTTGTTTTCCCGGAGTTTTTCCTCTGCTCATAAAGAAAAGAAGGGCGCCAATGGCATACACGTCAGTCCGGCAGTCCAGGCTTTCGTTCCCGTATTGCTCCGGCGCGGCAAAGCCTGCTGTTCCATAGCGTTCACCAAAGGCAGTGATATCCTCTGCATATTGCGCGTGGTCAAAGTCGATCAAACGTATTATTCCATCACAGACCAACAGATTTTTAGGCTGTAAGTCAAGGTACAAAATGGGGTTTTCTGATGTATTCATGAAATGAATGAGACGACAGACCTGAATTCCAAGATCCACTGTCGTTTTCATTGATAAGCTGCCCAGGCGTTTCACCAGGGCATATAAAGATTCGCCTTCCAGATATTCTTCTACAAGATAGCTATTTTTCAGATCTTCTTCCACGTCATAAACAAGAGGGATTCCCGGGTGACGGAGTGTTTTCAGGAACAGCGCTTCCCTTTTAAAGGTATCATAATCGGCCATCGTCTTGGGCACAATCTTCATTGCCCGATATTCTTCAAGCTCCATATGATATACCAGGTACACAGTTCCGGAACGGCCCGACCCCAGTTTCCTGCACAGACGATATTTACCAAACAGAACGTGTTCTGTAATATCCACACCTCCTTTCGGCAATACAATCTCTGGGTTCTATTTTAATACAGAATCTGACCTTTTACAACATAATTTTTCCATCTATTAAATTTTTAATAAATTTTCCACATAGCATTGCCAAACCCGAATACTATATAGTATATTATAGACGTAAAAATGTACCTTTTGGACTTACCATACAGACAGGAAGTGAGCCGATGAAAATAGAACGTATCAACGACAATCAAATTCGATGTACCTTAAGTAATTTTGACTTAAGTGTTCGTAATCTTAATTTAAGTGAATTGGCCTATGGAAGTGAAAAAGCCAGAAATCTGTTTCGTGAAATGATTCAGCGTGCATCAAGTGAAGTGGGATTTGAAGCAGAAGATATTCCCCTGATGGTGGAAGCCATACCGTTAGCAAATGAAAGTGTCATGTTAATCATTACAAAGATCGACGATCCGGAAGAATTGGATACCAGATTCTCCAAATTCTCCCAGGTGGAGGAAGACGACGAAAATCCCTGGGGCCCCCTGGCCAGTGAGCTTTTGGAGGGCGCCGAAGACCTGATGGCTCTTTTGGGAAATACAGAAAAGCGGGAAAAGACCGAAGCTGCCCCCCAGGAGACCCTCTCTGATCCGGAAACTAAAAAGGAGAGGTCCTGTGTAAGAATCTATCAGTTTCCCTCCCTGGATATGGTATGTGCTGCCGCAAGGGAAACCGGCAGCATATTTAACGGCACCAGTGTCCTCTATAAAAATCCTAAAAACAGTTTTTTCTATCTGGTTCTGAAAAAAGAAAACTGTGATGAACTTTCCTTCAGCCGTACCTGCAATATATTGTCCGAGTACGGAAAAAGACTCAATCAGGAGTCCGGCACTGAAGGTTACTATGCAGAGCACTTTGAATTAATTGTAAAGAAAGATGCCCTGTCCTCTCTTTCCAGGCTTTAATCGGGCAGAGGAGACTTTTCCCTGCCCCGGCACCAGGGCGGACTGTGAAAGCAGCACATATCTTTCTGCTCCGGGTGCAATAAAAAGGGCGGCCAGAACAGCCGCCCCTTTTTGATATTCTTTCATGAATTATGCATTTTTCTTCTCAAAATACTCATTGAGAATATTTACAAGCTGGTCGCAGCTAATTCCATGAACCATGCATGCCTCTTCCAGAGATTCCATCTGAGAAGACGGGCACCCAACACAATGCATTCCCGCCCCCATAAGAAGCTGTGCCGTATCGATATCTGAGCGGAGAAGTTCTCCAATAAGCGTATCCTTTGTTACCTGCATGAGCGGTTCCTCCTTTTATTACTTTTGTACTGATATATTGTGAGTATAATACTTTTTCTTATGCTTGGCAAGGCTGTTTTTTTCTTTCACTTCCATTTGAATCCCCTGGAATGTAACAGTTCAGCCTTCCATCTTCTTGCCCGCGTACTACGGACAAGAAGTTTGCGGCATCTGTTACTGAATCCTCTTGTTTTCCCCTGGAATAAAGTGACAAAAAGGGACTGGTATGGTATAATGTCGTAAGACATTATACCTGTGCATCTGATTTCTGCGTTCACCGCAGAAAGTCAGGCACTGGAATCCGCCGGAGGCACCATGTCCGATTGCGGACATGGTATAATGTCGTAAGACATTATACCAGCGCCGATTCGCGTCTGTCCGAAGGGCAGACAAATGCTTAAGCGAATCGTGTGCATCCAGCGGAGCATAGCATGTCGGAGACATGGTATAATGTCGTAAGACATTATACCTGTGCATCCCGCGGAGCATGGCATGTTGAAAACATGGTGTATGCCAAAAGTATTTATAGGAGGGTTATTATTATGAATCGTTATGGAATCTCTGTTGAATTAAAAAATGTCCCGGAATTGGATCCGGAGTTTACTCCTCTTTTAAAATTTAACCGTGCTTTTCTGGAAAACGCCACAAAGCCGGTTTCTGTTGCAGTAGAGAGAGCCGACGGCCAGATGGCCACCTGCCATACAAAGCTTCATGAAAATCCTGAAATGGCTGCTGCGAACCACTACTATATTGACAGACTTGTTAAGACCATGCTCTGGCTTCAGGGCGGCTTCCGTGTTTATGTAAATGATAAAGACACCTATGATTACCTTTCCGGCGTTTACTGCAAAGGCGGCGCACGGGAATTTGACTGGGATTTCATGTCCCATATCTATGAGCATGCCTTTGAGGTTGTTTTAACAGACAATATTCCGGAGACCAAGGATGCTCCTATTGCCATGGGCGGCCATCTGGAAGGATGCCGTATCGGTTTTGACGCAGGCGGATCCGACCGCAAAGTATCTGCTGTGATTGATGGTGAAACTGTCTTTTCCGAGGAGGTTGTATGGTTCCCGAAGACAACTGCCGATCCTGACTATCATTATGACGGAATCGTTGCAGCATTCAAATCTGCCGCTTCCCATATGCCAAGAGTAGATGCTGTGGGAATCTCCTCCGCAGGAATTTTCATAAACAACCGTACCATGAACGCTTCCCTCTTCTTAAAGGTTCCGGAAGACCTTTACGAGGCAAAGGTAAAAGATATCTATATCCGTGCCGTAAAAGATACCTTTGGTGATATTCCATATGCAGTTGCCAATGATGGGGATGTATCTGCTCTGGCCGGTACAATGAGTATTAAAGATAATAATGTACTGGGTATCGCAATGGGCACCAGTGAAGCCGTAGGCTATGTGGATGAAGAAGGCCGCATTACAGGCTGGCTCAACGAGCTGGCGTTTGTTCCGGTCGATGCCAACCCCGATGCCATGATTGATGAATGGGCCGGTGACATCGGCTGCGGCGTGAAATATTTCTCTCAGGATGGTGTGATCAAGCTTGCTCCCCGTGCAGGAATTGAACTGGACGAATCTGCATCTCCGGCAGAAAAGCTGAAAGCCGTTCAGAAGTTAATGGCAGGGGATGATCCCCGCGCTGCAAAGGTATATGAGTCCATCGGCTGTTACCTTGGCCATACCCTTGCCTATTATTATCAGACTTATGGCTTCCGCTATGTACTGCTTCTGGGCCGTGTAATGAGCGGAAAAGGCGGAGATTTATTAATTGAGACCTGTAAGCATGTTCTTGATGATGAGTATCCGGAAATTGCCAACAAGTTCGAATTAAGGCTTCCTGATGAGTATTTCCGCCGTGTCGGGCAGTCCATGGCTGTTGCCAGCTTACCGAAACTCAATTAGTGTAACAATGCATACGTTGGCGGGTCTGCAAACAGCAGGCCCGTTCTTTTTAAGGAGGTATCGTTTTGGATCTTAAGCTCTCCTGCTTCTTTGATGTTCTTGTGGCAGGCTCCGGCATCGCCGGGCTGTCGGCCGCACGTGAGGCCGCCGCTTCAGGCTGTCGGACCGCAATTTTGTCTGAAACCCACCTTTTCTCCGGTTCCAGCTTTTACCCCGGAACATGGGGGTTCGGTCTCGTGGGCCCGGAAGACGAAAATGACACGGAAGATATGATCGCCACTGTCAATAAGGTGGGATGTCAAATGGCGGATCCTGATCTGGTACGCACTTTTGTATCTGGAATCAACCCCGCAATTTCTCATCTGGAATCCATGGGCTGTCATCCTAAAAAAGCTGCCAGAAGCTCTGAACGGGAATACATTCCCTGCTTTGACCATAAACACAGAAACTGGAATGGTCTGGAGGCAGACAGCCTGCGTCATACCTTTTCAAAACAACTGGAAGAACAAAATGTTACCATACTGGAACATTGTACTGTACTGGAATTAGTAAAAGAAGAAGGACATGTATGTGGCGCCATTGTTTCCTTCAAAAACGAGCTTCAATATATCGGCTGCCATGCTCTGATTCTCGCCACAGGCGGATACGGAAGCCTGTTTTGCAGCCATCTGTGTACCGATGACGTATGCGGCCTTGGTCATTTTCTTGCATTAAAAGCCGGATGCCGTCTGGTCAATATGGAATTTATGCAGATGATGCCAGGCTATCTGTATCCGGCCAGAAATACTATTTTCAACGAAAAGACATTCCGTTTTGCGGCGTTTTGTACCCCCGGACATGCTCCCCTTTTCAGTGCTGATGAAGAAGCCCTGCTGGATTTGCGGTCCACCTATGGCCCCTTCACTTCACGGCTTCCTTCCCATGTAATCGATCTGAAACTGTATCAGGCTTCCCTGGAAGATGAAAATGGCGTTGAAGTTTCCTACGCAGAGGCAGCGAAAAATAATCCGCCGGAATTTATAAAAATATATTTTGACTGGCTGTCCTCTGAAAAGCATGTCAGTGTGAATGATACCATCCACATTGGAATGTTTTCCCATGCTGCCAACGGCGGAATCCTTATTGATGCCGACGGCTTTACCGGTGTCAGCGGGCTCTATGCATGCGGAGAGGCCACCGGAGGAATGCATGGGGCTGACCGCCTTGGAGGGCTTTCCACAGCAAACGGGCTTGTATTTGGCCAAAGGGCCGGCCGCGCCGCCGCCGCTTTTGCCTCACAGGCCGCCGTTTCAAATTCAAAATCTGCTGCGCCTGCCTTCCTCTGCCGTGAAATTGCAGACCGGGCCGCCGTGCGTTCCAAACTTCAAAAATATATGTACAGAAACGCCATGGTCATTCGAAATGAATGCGGCCTTCGGGATACGGAGGTCAAACTGGAACAGATGCTTTCCGACATCCATTGGTCTCCATCCGCTAATATTGCCGCTATCACGGATTCTCTGATCCTGGAGGGGCAGCTTATGACCGCTGTCTGCATTTTAAAAGCCGCCCTTCTCCGCAGAGAAAGCCGGGGCTCCCATTACAGAAGTGATTTTCCATCTGAAAATCCGGAAATGGCATTTCCCATAGAAATCTCGTTGGAACACGGAATTACAGCCGCATTTAAAAATACGTAGCCATTCAGCATTGGGAAGACCGGGGCAAAAAACGCTTATGAAACCTGTCTTCATAAGCGTTTTTGTCTGAATTTTCATAAAACTAAACTGCTGTGAAATTATGTAACCGTTCAGCCTTGCATCTTCTTGCCCGCGTACCGCGGACAAGAAGCCTGCGGCGCCCGCCTTATGAAGATTCCGGGTAAAAAGCGCTTATGAAAACGAGTTTTCAACGCTTTTTTTACCCGAAATCTTCGCAAGGCTGAACTGTTATGAAATTATTACATACTCTCACAGTGGTGGTCACTTCCACACCCATGTTCTCCACAGGAATGTCCTTCTCCATGATGCCCATGGTGATTACACTGAATATCCGGATTAAACTCCAGCTTATCTCTCAGCAAATCTTCCACGGCCTGATCGGCCTCACCGGAAACGCCGCCATATAATTTAATTCCGGCTGCTGCAAGCGCTGCCTGGGCGCCGCCGCCAATACCGCCGCAAATCAGGGCATCAACCTTCAGCGCATTCAAAACGCCTGCAAGTGCCCCATGTCCGCTTCCGTTTGTATCAATGATTTCCGAAGAAATAATTTTTCCATCCGAAACATCAAAGATTTTAAACTGCTCCGTATGTCCAAAATGCTGAAATACCTGTCCATTTTCATAAGTAACCGCAATTCTCATAATATAATCTCCTTTACTTTTTTCATATTGTTTATAATACTGATGTTTAAAACATCTGTCATTCCTGCACCCTTCACTGTTCCCGTCACAAAGCCAGAAATCTCCGCCTTCAATTTTCAGGGGACGTCCTTCCACAACTGCATCCGCAATTTTCTTTCTGGCACTTTCGTACACACGCTGCACAGTAGTACGTGCCACCTGCATAAATTCACTGCATTCTGACTGCGATAATTTTTCTTTATCAATTAAACGGATACATTCATATTCATCCACTGTGAGAATTACTGATGATTTATTGTCGCCCCCCTGCGTCGGAATAAATTCCAGCGTTTGAGGGAAATGACATACCTTTCTGCATTTAACCGGCCTTGGCATGGACAAATCCTCCTGTCAGCTTTTCCCTATTATAGAATAGTTTAGGGCATATGTCAAATAGATAATTGACATATGCCCTAAATAATCCAAGGTTGATATATTCTATACCGTCACTTTTTCAAAATCTGAAGCCGGATGCTTGCAGATAGGGCAGATGAAATCCGCCGGGAGTTCCTCTCCCTCATAGACATACCCGCAAATGGTACAGCGCCATGCCGTTTTTCCTTTTCCTGCATTCTGCTCTGGTTTTGGTTTGATGGAAGACTGATAGTAGCCATAAGTAGCAGATGGTTCTTCTGCCAATACTTCCATATCATCCACGGCGGCAATAAACAGAGTATGGCTTCCCAGATCAATCGCCTGCTCCACAGTGGCGCTGATATAGGCATTGGTTCCCTCTGTAATATAGAAAAGGCCATTGGCGCTTCGTTCACAGCCAGAGTATCCTTCAAACTTATTCACATTTCTTCCGGACTGGAAGCCAAAATGTTTGAAAATATCAAAGCTTGCCTTTTCACTTAAAATTGAAATATTGAATTTTCCGCTTTCTTTCACCAAATCATGTGTGAAATTATCTTTATTGACCGCAATGCTGATTCTGTTGGGAGTGGAAGTCACCTGTCCCGCCGTATTAATAATGCAGCCACTGTCCTTTTCACCCACGCGGGATGTAAGAACAAACAGTCCATATGTCAGATTATACATTGCCTTTTTATTCATTCTGCTATATCTCCTTCTTATTCCTTCTCAGCCAGGCAAAATTTCACAAAATTTTCTACCTTTCTGCGGTAACAATTCAGATTCTCTCTGAACTGTTGCCTTTCGCGATCCGGGGAAACGCTGATTAAAGCGTTTCCTTAGTAATTCCCCGCATGAACCTCAAAGTAACTCCTGGGATGATTGCAGGTGGGGCATACCTCCGGTGCTTTTGTGCCAACTACAATATGGCCGCAGTTACGGCATTCCCAAACCTTCACTTCACTCTTTTCAAAGACGGTTGCCGTTTCCACATTTTTTAACAATGCACGGTATCTCTCTTCATGATGTCGTTCAATTTCAGCAACCAGGCGGAATTTTGCTGCCAGCTCCGGGAATCCCTCTGCTTCTGCGGTCTTTGCAAAACCATCATACATATCTGTCCACTCGTAGTTTTCCCCTGCGGCAGCGGCTTCCAGATTTTCAGCCGTATTTCCGATTCCTTTCAATTCCTTGAACCACATTTTCGCATGCTCTTTTTCATTATCAGCAGTCTTTAAAAACAGAGCGGAAATCTGCTCATAACCTTCCTTCTTTGCGACAGAAGCGAAATATGTATATTTATTTCTTGCTTCCGACTCTCCTGAAAAAGCGGCCTGTAAATTTTTCTCCGTCTGTGTTCCTGCATACATGTTTTTTTCGTTTTTCATATTTTGCTTTCCCTTTCTTTTATAAATTGTATCAGTTCAGCCTTGCATCTTCCTGCCTGCGTCAGCAGACATTTTTATTTACTCAGAATCTTCGCAAGGCTGAACTGTAAATTATATTTATTTCTGCACTCAGGACAGATATAGTAAACCTTTAAATCATAATAAAGAAATTCGTCTCCCATCTGTTCCCGAAGGGATTCTGTCAAATCCCTGAATTTTGTATCGGCCAGTTTCCCGCAGCGCTTGCATACCAGGTGATCGTGTTTTTCTGCCCGGTCATATCGGTCTGATGCACCTTCCACAGGCACCTTTCGAATCAGCTCCGCTTCCATAAGCCTGCTCAAATTGTTATACACTGTCGCAAGAACCACCTTGGGATGAATTTCCCTCAATTTGTGAAAAATCTGTTCCGCAGTCAAATGTTCGTGGGAATTATTGATGATGGAAAATACTTCTTTTTCATATTTTGTCATAATAAAACCTTCTTGTCCGTCATGCCCTTTTAGAATTTATCTAATTTTATTATATCAGTTCTAAAAAATTTGTCAATACAATTTTCCAAATCCTTCATATTCAGAGCAACAGTTCGTTACTATTCACGGGGTGGGGAAATAAAGCATAACAATCAGGGGCTCTTATGAGCCCCTCCGCTTGCTTTTCATTCA
>ERZ808046.131-NODE-131-length-96871-cov-7.151404_pt1 | contig 96871 bp, 88 predicted proteins | sample MGYA00380196_ERZ808046 | MGnify/ENA primary metagenome ERZ808046 (study PRJEB31490, sample SAMN06133421) | mouse gut metagenome | isolation source: Z6_2 | host: mice | place: China: Chengdu | collected 2015-05 ... | reverse complement strand
TCAGTTTAGGAAACGGGCTGCAGGCCCAAAATTAAAACGATCTTTGCCGTTGGTTATAGTATAGACAATGGCAAAAACAAATTCAATAACCTATCGCCTGCACAGTTTCATTTATGGTGGTGCCAAATGTGGGGCATGAGGGTTTAGGAAGGGAAAGAAAAACGGTTTTGGGAGAAATTATGGAAGATAAGGGAGTTGAATGATGGATATTCGGGTGATGACGATTGGGGATTATGAAAAGGTATATGGGCTTTGGCGAACGATACGGGGGTTTGGAATTCGGAGTGTGGATGATTCCCGGGAAGGGATTGAAAGATTTCTGAGGCGGAACCCGACGACCAGCATTACGGCCTGGGATGGGGAGGAGCTGATCGGGGCGATTCTCTGCGGCCATGACGGGCGGCGGGGATGTCTGTATCATGTGTGTGTCCGAAAGGGCTATCGCAGACAGGGCGTGGGCAAGGCGATGGTGGTGGCCTGCATGGAGGCTCTGAAGGCGGAGAAGATCAACCATGTGAGTCTGATTGCTTTTACCAGAAATGACATCGGGAATGCGTTCTGGAACAAAATCGGCTGGACCAGGAGACAGGATTTGAATTATTATGATTTTATGCTGAACGAAGCAAACATCACCGCATTCATAGAAGAAGACGAAAAAGCAGCCTCTCGGGAAGGGATGGAGCGGAACTAACAAAACAGCGAAAGCCCGGACAGAGCACAGAGCAATGAGTGAGAGCCGGAGGCGATCAGGAATGGCTCTCCAAAACGTGCTCGGGAAGGGATGGAGCGGGACTAAAATCAGGAGGAACAAGATGAAGATCATAACAGGCGGTGTGACAGCGGCGAAGGGATTTGAGGCGTCGTCCGCGGAGGCACGGATTAAGTATAAGGACCGGAAGGATATGGCGCTGATTTACAGTGAGGCGCCCTGTGTGGCGGCCGGGACCTTTACAACCAATGTGGTGAAGGCGGCGCCGGTGAAGTGGGATCAGGAGATCGTGAAAAATTCAAAAGAGGTACATGCAGTGGTGATCAACTCAGGCATTGCCAATGCCTGCACCGGAACAGAAGGATACGGCTACTGTGAACAGACGGCTCAGGCGGCGGAGCGTCTGCTTCGGATTCCGGTGTCCTCTGTGCTGGTGGCCTCCACAGGTGTGATCGGTATGCAGCTTCCCATTGACCGGATTCGGGACGGGATTGCATTTCTGGCAGAGGGGAAAGCAGACACGATGGAGGCAGGCCTGGAAGCTGCGAAGGCGATCATGACCACCGATACGAAGCCAAAATATGCGGCAGTTCAGGTGGAGATCGGCAACAAGACGGTCACAGTGGGCGGTATGTGCAAAGGCTCCGGCATGATTCATCCGAACATGTGTACGATGCTGAGCTTTGTGACCACAGACGCGGCGATCACGAAAGAACTGCTGCAAAAAGCCCTGAGTGAGGATATCAAAGACACCTATAATATGGTTTCCGTGGATGGAGATACCTCCACCAATGACACCGTACTGCTTCTGGCCAACGGGGCAGCAAAAAATCCGGTGATCGACAAAGAGAATGAAGATTACATCGCATTTAAAGAGGCGCTGAATTATGTCAATACCGAGCTGGCAAAGAAGATTGCCGGCGACGGAGAGGGGGCAACCTGTCTGTTTGAAGTAAAGATTGTCGGGGCCAAGACGAAAGAGCAGGCGGTGACGCTCAGTAAATCGGTGATCACTTCCAGCCTGACCAAGGCGGCGATCTATGGGCATGATGCCAACTGGGGACGAATCCTCTGTGCCATGGGGTACTCGGGCGTGCAGTTTGACCCGGACCGGGTGGACCTGTATTTTGAGAGTGCGGCCGGAAAGCTGAAGATCATCGAGAACGGCGTATCCACCGGATACAGTGAAGAGCTGGCAACAAAGATTTTGTCCCAGGAGCAGGTGACGGCCATTGCGGATATGAAGATGGGAGAGGCGTCTGCCACGGCCTGGGGCTGCGACCTGACCCATGAATATGTCAATATCAACGCAGACTACCGGAGCTGACCCGTCTGCCGGCTGAGAAGGAGGCAGCAGTGTTTTGCTGATATATCAGGACCAGTACAAGAAAAGATGCTTGATTCTTTTAAAATGAATAGGGAATGAATAGAGAAAGTGGGTGACCCCATGGAACAAAGGAACATACAGCAATGGGAGCCGGCGGATATCATAATTCACATACGGGATAAAGGCGTGGTGTTGAGAGAAAAGTCTCTGGTGGCATATGAAGCATCCACCGGGAAGATTGTGGCTGTGGGGACGGAGGCAGAAGCGCTGAAAGGCAGATCATCCGGCGGGATTTGTGTATCATCCCCTCTTCGGCGAGGGATGATTGCTGATTATCCGGAGGCGGTGTGTATATTTACAGAACTGCTTCGCAGGGCCTTGGGAAAGAAGCGGTTTTTGAAGCCTTTCATCACCGTTATAGTTCCAGAAGGAATCACAAGCGTGGAGAAAAAGGCGTTGGAAGACGCTATGCTCCAGTCGGGTGCAGGAAATGTTCGGTTTTTTACGATGCCCATGGAGCAGTACTTAAGAGATGTGGTGGAACAACAACCGGATCTGTACCAAAAATACAAGGTCACCATAGGGATCTCCAAGGACGAACCGGAGCGCTATGTGAAAGAGGCTCTTGGACAGATCCTTTCGTATGCCGCGCAGGAAGGGATCCCGGCAGAGAGTGTACAAAAACTGCTGGAATCCGCCCGGGCATCCGGCGCAGGCACAGTCAGGAAGCATGACTGCTGAAACAAAGATATCAGGGGCGGCTGCATTTACAGTTGCAGTTTCGGCCATCCTGTTATATAGTAGCAGGGAAGAGGAGTAAGACATAATGAGAGAAGACACAGAAAAGTATCTGGAGAAGGCGGCCGTCCTGGTGGAGGCCCTCCCGTATATACAGAGATTTAACCGGAAGATTATCGTGGTCAAATACGGCGGCAGCGCCATGGTGGATGAGACACTGAAAAAGAGCGTCATCAGCGACGTGACACTTTTGAAGCTGGTTGGCTTTAAACCGATCATCGTACACGGCGGCGGCAAGGAGATCAGCAAATGGGTGGGGAAAGTCGGCATGGAACCCCGCTTTGTGAACGGACTTCGGGTGACCGATGAAGACACCATGGAGATCGCGGAGATGGTCCTTGGAAGGGTCAACAAAGGCCTTGTGACCATGGTGCAGGAGTTAGGCGTCAAGGCTGTGGGCATCAGCGGCAAGGACGGCGGACTTCTGAAGGTGGAGAAAAAGTATTCCGACGGACAGGATATCGGTTATGTGGGAGAGATTACAGATGTGAACCCCAAGATCCTGTATGACCTTTTGGAGAAAGATTTTCTGCCCATTGTCTGTCCGGTGGGACTGGATGAGCATTTTAACACCTACAATATCAATGCAGACGATGCGGCATGCGCCATTGCCCGGGCCGTAAAGGCGGAGAAACTGGCATTTCTGACGGATATCGAGGGGGTTTACCGGGATTTTGAGGACAAGGATTCCCTGATTTCGGAGATCACGGTCAGCGCGGCCAAAGAGCTGCTGGAGAGCGGAACCATCGGCGGCGGGATGCTGCCAAAACTTGGCAACTGCATCGAGGCCATCGAGGCCGGTGTGTCCAGAGTCCACATTATGGACGGGCGGATCATGCACAGTATATTACTGGAAGTATTTTCCAACAAGGGAATCGGAACAGCAATCGTAGGAGATACAGAGGAGAAATTTTATCATGAGTAGTCCATACATTGAAAAAGCGGAAGCGGCCATCTTACATACCTATAACCGTTATCCGGTCGTCTTTGACCACGGAGAGGGTGTGCATCTGTATGACGTGGACGGGAAAGAATACCTGGATTTTGGGGCGGGAATTGCCGTGCAGTCCTTGGGATACAATCATAAAGCCTATACCAAGGCATTAAAAGATCAGATTGACAAGCTTACTCATATATCCAATCTGTATTATACAGTGCCCATGATGGAGGCGGCCGAAAAAGTAGTAAAGGCCAGCGGCATGTCCAGGGTGTTTTTCACCAACAGCGGGACAGAGGCCATCGAGGGTGCCCTGAAAGCGGCCAAAAAATATGCCTATGAGCGGGACGGGAAGGCGGATCACGAGATCATCGCCATGAACCATTCTTTTCATGGAAGAAGCCTTGGTGCCTTGTCGGTCACAGGCAATGAGCACTACCAGGCTCCCTTTAAGCCGCTGCTTCCGGGGGTCCGGTTTGCGGACTTTAACGATTTGGAGAGCGTAAAGGCTCAGGTCACGGAGAAGACCTGTGCTGTCATCCTGGAGACCATCCAGGGAGAGGGCGGGATCTATCCGGCTACAGAGGAGTTTTTAAAAGGGGTAAAGGCACTGTGCGAGGAGCGGGATATCCTGCTGATCCTGGATGAGATTCAGTGCGGCATGGGCCGGACCGGGTATATGTTCGCCTGGCAGGAGTACGGCGTGATGCCGGATATCATGACCTGTGCAAAGGCCATCGGCTGCGGCGTGCCGGTAGGCGCCTTTGTCCTGGGAGAAAAGGCTGCCAGGGGATCTTTAAAACCAGGAGACCATGGCACCACTTACGGCGGAAATCCGTTTGTCTGCGCGGCAGTCAGCAAAGTGTTTGACCTGTATGAGGAAGAACACATTCTAGAACATGTTCTCCGGGTGGGAGACTATCTGACCGGACGGCTCAATGAACTGGTTCAAAAATACGAATTTCTGAAAGAGCGCCGCGGAAAAGGCATGATTCAGGGGCTGGAAGTGACCGGAAGGCCTGTGGGAGAGATTGTGAACCATGCGCTGGAAAACGGCCTGGTTCTCATGACAGCGGGGAACAATGTGCTTCGTTTTGTTCCGCCTCTGGTCATCACAGAGGAAGATGTGGACTGTATGCTTGAGAAGCTCCAAAAGTCTTTCTAACAAGAATGTGTTTGAAATTTGCTTTTGACTTCAGACATACTTCGTTGTGTGATCGTAATTACGTATGGTGAAAGGAATGACATGACAATAAAACACCAGAAAATCATCGCTGTGCTGCTGGTTGCTCTTCTGGGGGCAGAGATGATGCATGTGGGGCTTAAGAATCGTCCTGCCGAGGAAGAGAGCATCGTTGTGGAACAGCCGCTTTTGATCTGGTACACGGACCCGGATGTGCAGGCTTATATGGAGGCTGCTGCTGCGGAAGTGTCTGCCAGGTATCAGGTGGAGGTAAAGGCGGAGCTGGTCTCGGAGGTGGATTACATTGAGAAGATCTGTGAGAAATCCGTAGCAGAAAAGATGGAAGGACCGGATGTCTATGTGGCGTCCAGCGCGCTTTTGGAGAAAGCGGCCCTGGCCGGTCTGACAACGCCGGTTCCGGATCAGAATCTTGCCGGGACATATTCTGAGAAGGCAGTGCAGGCGGTGACCTATGACGGGCAGCCGGTAGCCTGGCCCTTTTATATTGAGACCTGTGTGATGCTGTACAACCGCTATTATGTGGAACCGGAAGAAGTTCCGGAAAAGATCGAAGATATCCTGACCTATGCCGAGAATTTTGAGGCGGATGAGGTTACGGAGCGGGTGGAGCACATCTTTAAATGGAATGTGGCGGATGTCATTGATGATTATATGTTTCTTGGGGCTTACACAGACTTGGGAGGCCCGAGCGGGGATGACAAAAGCCAGGTTTCCATGGATGTGGAAAAGGTCACAGAATGCATGAACTATTATCAGAGCCTGAACGGCTTTTTCGCCATTGATGCGGATACGGTTACTTCTGAAGAAGTGATCCGGGAGTTTATCGACGGAAAGACCGTATTTACCATCGTCAATGTGCCTATGCTGGCAGAGCTTGATCAGGCGGTACAAAACGGAGAGATCCCGGAGTATCCCGCAGAACAGACCGTGATCGGGGAAGATGGAGAAGAATCGGTGAGGAGCCTTTCCTATGATCCTTTCTATCAGGTGGCACCGCTGCCGTCTCTGACGGATACGCTGGAATCCCGGGGACTGTCGGTCACCAACAGTGTGGTGGTAAATCCCTATTCTGCCAATGTGGACGCGGCCAAAGCCTGTGCCCGCTATCTGACCAGAGAACGGGCGGGGAGCCTGTTTGCGGAGTCCGGCAAGCTGACGGCCTGCAGACCGCTTCTTGGTGAAACGTCTGGTCAGCAGGAAGAAGACAGATCGTTTCTGGGATATCAGTCGCTGTACGAGCGCCTGCTGGGCGGCCAAAAGGAGCATGTGCAGGAGGCAAAGGAGGAGCATCTGATCGTATATGAGGCCTATGAGAAAGCGGCCGAGGTTCCAAAGATCATGGAGCTGTCCAATATGTGGCTTCAGCTTGAGGTGGTTCTGGCGGACATCTGGAGAGGAATGGATGCCGGGGAAGAGACCGCGGGCTTTGAAGCGCTTTTGAAGACACAGCTTCGCTGATATCTGAAAAGTGATTTTTGCCATCTGCATAAAATTCCAATCAGAAGGGTACACTTTGCTAAAAAGGAGTTGCTGATCACGTTGTGACTGGCAGCACGCCATTTGGGCAAGGAGGTGTCCCCTTATGATTGGAATTTTTATTGCATTGATTTCCGGTGCTCTGATGAGTATTCAGGGTGTGTTTAACACGGAAGTGACCAAACAAAGCAGTGTGTGGGTGTCTGCATCCTGGGTACAGTTTTCTGCTCTTGTCACCTGTCTGGCAATCTGGGCCGCATTTGACCGGAGCAGTTTTTCCGCTCTTTTAAAAGTCAGCCCCAAATATATGATGCTCGGCGGCCTTTTCGGAGCGTTTATCACCTACACGGTGATTCAGAGTATGTCCGCGCTAGGACCGGCAAAGGCAACCATGCTCATTGTGATTGCACAGCTTACCGTATCCTGGCTGGTGGAGCTTATGGGAATGTTCGGGGTGGATAAAGGGACATTTTCTGTGCGCAGGCTTCTGGGACTTTTGGTGGCCGTGGCAGGAGTTGTGATATTTGAGTGGGAAAATTAAGATTGCTCTTGTGTTTCCGGTCCAAGTCGGCTACAATGAAGACAGGGCATAGATGATTTTTCTTCCGGAAGGGAGAAAAGCATGAAGTATCAGAAAATGATACGGGCTGCAGAGTGTCTGCTGGTGGCAGGTCTGGCTGTCTGTCTGACCGGGTGCCGGGTATCGCTGGGCGGTTTTTTGCTGGGCGAAAAGGAGACGTTTACTTTTTCCTGCAGAGAGGAGCTGCCTTTGAAGGAGGAAGAACCGGAAGCATCAGCCAGGGAGGAGCCGGCTTCTGATCCAGAGACTGCACCACAGCCACAGGAGGCAGAGACAGCATCCTCTCAGCCGGAGACATCGGGCGGAGGAATTACAGCGGATGGCAAGGTAAATCTGAACACGGCCACGCCGGAAGAACTGATGACTTTGAAGGGAGTCGGAGAGACCAGGGCAAAGGCGATTGTGGAGTACCGCACACAAAACGGCCCATTTACAAAAGCAGAAGATATCATGCAGATTCCGGGTATCAAGGAAGGCATATATTCGAAAATACAGGATCAGATCGTAGTGTATTGAGGTGAAAGATGGGACAGAGAGTATTAGTGGTTGATGATGAAAAGCTAATTGTGAAGGGAATTCGGTTCAGCCTGGAACAGGACGGCATGGAAGTAGACTGTGCCTATGACGGAGAAGAAGCTCTTGATCGGATCCGGGAGAATGAGTATGATATTATCCTTCTGGACGTGATGCTTCCAAAGCTGACCGGATTTGAGGTTTGCCAGCAGATGCGGGAGTTCTCCAGTGTTCCGGTGGTGATGCTGACGGCCAAGGGCGATGATATGGACAAAATTCTGGGACTGGAATACGGAGCGGATGATTACATCACAAAGCCTTTTAATATTCTGGAAGTCAAGGCCCGGATTAAGGCAATTATGCGCAGAACCAGGAAAAAAGCGCCGGAGAAGGAAAGCCGCCGGGTGGTTCACCGGGGAGAATTTCATCTGGACTGCGAGAGCCGGAGGCTGAACATCGCCGGCAGAGAAATCAATCTGACCGCGAAGGAGTTTGATCTTTTAGAACTTATGGCGCTGAACCCCAACAAAGTGTACAGCCGGGACCATCTGCTCAATGCGGTCTGGGGTTATGACTATCCAGGTGATGTGCGGACGGTGGATGTGCATATCCGGAGACTGCGGGAGAAGATTGAGCAAAAGCCGAGCGAACCAAAGTATGTACATACCAAGTGGGGAGTAGGATATTACTTTAATGCTTAGACAGATGATAAAGGAAAAGTTTTTTCCAAACAGCAAGTTTTTCCGAAGTCTGAATTTCCGGATCATGGTGATTCTTTTTCTGGTGGGAACGATTCCGGCGATCATTTTGTCCGCCGCGTTTCTGTCTGCCTATACGGATCAGTCTCTGGTACGGCTTGGGAACGATGTGACCAACCAGTGCCAGATTCTTGCCACGCAGATTGGCAGTACCAACTATCTGGACAGTCCAACCAACGAAACGCTTACAGGAGAACTGACGCAGCTTGCCACCCTGTATGACGGAAGAATCCTGATCATTGATCAGAATTTCCGTATTCTGGTGGATACCTATGCGCTGGAAGAGGGACGGACCATGCTGGCAGAGGAAGTGATCAAGTGCTTTAAGGGCGAGAGCACCAGCCATTATGTCAGCGGGCGTTTTATCGAGATGACCATTCCCATCACCGGAAATGGAGAGGACAAATCCATCATCGGGGTCATTTTGGCCAGTGCGTCCACGGACAGTATGCAGGCAAGACTGGAAGATCTGCAGAATTTTACGGAGATCTGGATTGTGGCAGGGAGTATCTGTGTGCTGGCGCTGGCCGTTTTTCTGTCCAACTGGCTGGTAAAGCCCCTGCGCCATATGAATAAATTCATCGGGGATCTGGTGGAGGGGGCGCTGGACGGAGAACTGGACATTCATGACTGTACGGAAACAGAAAATATCTCCAATACCTTCAACAGCCTTTTAGCGAAGCTTCGGCTTATGGAGGAATCCCGGCAGGAATTTGTGTCCAATGTGTCCCATGAACTGAAGACGCCTCTGGCGTCCATGAAAGTGTTAGCGGATTCTCTGCTGGTGCAGGAAGATGCTCCGGTGGAGCTGTATCAGGAATTTATGCAGGACATTGCGGAGGAGATTGACCGGGAGAATACGATTATCTCCGATCTTCTGACTCTGGTTAAGACAAACCGGAAGGTGACGAAACCCAATGTGACCGTGACCAATGTCAATGAGTTCTTGGAGCTGATCTTAAAGCGGCTTCGGCCCATTGCAGAGAAGGCCAACATTGAGATGGTATTTGAAAGCAACCGGAGTGTAAGTGCGGAGATTGATGTCACAAGACTTTCACTGGCCTTTTCCAATCTGGTGGAAAATGCCATCAAATATAACCGGGAAAACGGATGGGTGAGAGTCAGTCTGGATGCAGATCATAAATTTTTCTATGTGAAGGTAAGTGACTCGGGGATGGGAATCCCGGAGGAGTCTCTTGATTACATCTTTGAACGGTTCTATCGGGTGGATAAGTCCCACTCCCGGGAGATCGGGGGAACCGGCCTCGGCCTTGCGATTACCAGGAGCGCAGTGGTGGCCCACAGAGGAGCGATCCGGGTACAGAGCACGGTGGAGGAAGGGACCGTCTTTACGGTGCGGATTCCCCTTCGATATATCACATAATCCGGCAGACAGCATTAGAGTAAGGAGTATGGATGAGAAAATGGCTAGCAGGATTTCTTCTTTTTGTATGCCTGGCAGCGGCCGGCTGCACGGCGGTGAATGAAGAGGAGAAAAGCGGATACCAGATCTGGTATATAAACCAGGGTGAGACCAGACTGGAGTGTGAATACAGGGAACTGCATGCAGACAATACCGAAGGACTTTTGAAAGAAGCGTTGGAGCTTCTGAGAAAAAGCCCGGAGGATACAGGATACAAGCCGGTCCTCCCGGAAAATGTGCGCATTGACAGCTATAAAATAGAGCATAACCAGCTTTATTTGAATTTTTCCATAGAGTATATGGATATGCCCAAAGTGTATGAGGTTTTGTGCCGGGCGGCGCTGGTGCGGACCCTCTGCCAGCTTCCGGATATCGATTATATCGGCTTTCGGGTAGCAGACCAGCCGCTGATGGATCTGAAGGGAAAAGCGGTGGGGCTTATGAACGAAGAACAGTTTATTGAGAATGCAGGAGAGGAGATCAATGCTTACCGGACGGCAGACCTTACGCTTTACTATACCAATGAGACAGGGGACAGGTTGATCGCACAGCGGGTGCCCATGGAATACAACAGCAATATCTCCCTGGAAAAGCTGATTGTGGAGCGGCTGATCGCCGGGCCTCCCTATGAAGGTGTATACCCGACCATACCGGCAAACACGAAGCTGGTCAGCGTATCCGTTCGGGACGGCATCTGTTATGTAAATCTGGATGAAGGATTTTTGGAGACCGGCTACAACGTGACGGAAAGCATTCCGGTTTATTCGATCGTGAATTCTCTGATCCGCAATACCGACGCCCAGAAAGTACAGATCAGCATCAACGGTGAGACCAACCGGATCTTCCGGGAGAGTATCAGTTTTGACACCACCTTTGAGAGAAATGAGGATTTGGAGGAATGAGGCAGAGGCCAATGGCATGTCTGGCGCTTCTGGTATTCCTGATCTTGCAGCTGCTGCCTGCGGGGTTCTTTTACGAACCGCTGCAGGTGGCCGGACAGTGCGAGGCACAGGTTACCGGACAGGTCAGCCGGCAGATACAAAAAGAAGACAAGACACAGCTTTACATCAAAGACTGTCAGGTGCAGTGTGAAGACATACAGTTTGAGACCCGACAGATTCTTGTATATCTGACTGGTTCCGCCGATTATCCGGTGGGAACCAATCTGTCCCTTTCGGGAACGATTTATCCAATTGAAGAACCAACCAATCCAGGACAATTCAACAGCCGGCTTTATTATGGCGGAAAAGGAATTTCCTATACGTTTTATGCAAAGACTGCCAGGGCTGCAGGCGGGAGTCCGGCGTTTATACGGACAAAGCTTTTGGCTTTGAAAGAAAGGATTCAGAAGGTCTATGAAAACGTGCTGAGTGAACAGGACTGCGGACTTATGGAAGCCATGGTTCTGGGCGCCAAGGAGGGACTGGACTCAGAGATCAAGGAGCTCTATCAGAAAAATGGCATCGCCCATGTGCTGGCGATCTCCGGGCTGCATATTTCCCTGGTGGGGATGGGGCTGTACCGGATGCTTCGGCGGCTTACCGGTTCCTGTCTGGCTGCAGGAATCCCGTCGGTTTTGTTTCTGTTTGCTTACGGCTGGATGACCGGGGCGTCCATATCCACTGTTCGGGCCGCCTTGATGTGCACTCTGGCGATCCTGGCAGATCTGGCGGGCCGGACTTACGATATGTTGACCGGAATCGGTTTTTCGGCATTGATTTTGATGCTCACAAATCCCCTGAGTGCCAGGCAGAGCGCTTTTCTTCTTTCCTATGGTGCTGTGACGGCCATTGCTCTGCTGGTGCCCATCTGGAAATTGTACCGGAAAAAGTCCGGCCGGATTTTAGAGGCGCTGTCCGTGAGTTTTTCGGTTCTCCTTGTGACCTTTCCCCTGCTTCTTTGTTTCTTTTATGAGTATCCTTTGTATTCTGTGCTGCTGAATCTTCTGGTGATCCCACTGATGAGTATCCTGATGGTGTGCGGAATTCTCTGCGGGGTACTGGGACTTTTCTGTCTGCCGGCTGCCAGATTCTTCGGGGGATTCTGTCATCTGATTCTCGGGATCTATGAATGGACAGGGACAAAATGTCTGTCTCTGCCCGGGGCGGTTTTGCCCATGGGCAGTCCGGACAGGTGGAAGGTAGTCTTATATTATCTGGTTCTGTGTGTGGGGCTTGTGATGTTGTACCGGGAAAGGCGAAAGAAAAAATACTGGAGGAAAAAAGAAGACTTTTCTCCCAGAGGTGCGGTTTTGGCAGGAACTCTTGGTCCCCTTCTTTTCTGCGGACTGCTTTTGTGCCTGCGGGTATGTTCCGGATTTTCTGCCACCATGCTGGATGTGGGGCAGGGGGATGCAGTCTGTATGCGGACGCCTTCCGGGAGTGTTTGCCTGTATGACGGCGGGAGCTCCAATGTAAAAAGTGTGGGAAATTACCGGATTCTTCCGTATCTGAGATGGTCGGGGGTGACGGCACTGGACTATATCTTTGTATCGCATATGGATCAGGATCACATAAATGGCATTCGGGAGCTGGTCGAGGGCGAACGTTCTGCGGGAGGTCTTCCCATTCGCCATGCAGTGCTGCCGGATCTTGCTGTCAGGGATGAGGCTTATCTGGAACTGGAAGCACTGCTGAAGGAGGCAGAGATTCCGGTTCTGTATATGGGTGCAGGGGATGTGCTGGAAGAAAAAGACTGTTCGTTCACCTGTCTGTGGCCGAAGAAAGGAGCCGCATCAGAGGACCGCAATGACCTGTCTTTGGTGCTCCTGGCAGAATACAAAGAGTTTCAGATGCTGCTGACCGGGGATATCGGAACAGAAGCCGAAAAGCAGCTGGTGTCTTCCGGGCTTTTGAGGGAAGTAGAAGTTTTGAAAACAGCCCATCATGGATCAAAATATTCTTCTACGGAAGCATTTTTGCAGAGTATAAGACCGGCAGTCAGCCTGATTTCCTGCAGTGCGACCAACCGCTACGGCCATCCGGGAGAAGAGACCCTGCAGAGACTGACAGATGCGGGAAGCCGGATCTATATAACGAAGGATCAGGGGGCTGTCCGGGTGTGGACCGACGGGAAAATCGTGAAAGTTTCTCCTGCAGGTTGACAGATAAAGGAGGATGACGGTATGATAAACAGAGCAGGAAGGAATTGAAGTGTGACAATCTATGAAAATGTTAATGGAAGACATCAAAAAGGGCCAGTTTAAAAACGTATATCTTCTGATGGGGGAAGAGGTTTATCTTCGCAATCAGTACAGGAAGAAATTAAAGGATGCACTGCTGGATCCGGAGGATACGATGAACCGGGCAGTTTTTGAGGGGAAGGGGATCCAGGTGCGGGAGGTCATTGATCTGGCTGAGACGATGCCCTTTTTTGCCGATCGCCGGGTGATCGAGCTGTCGGACAGCGGATTTGCCAAGAATGCCTGTTCGGAGCTGGCGGATTATATTCCGGAGATTCCAAAGAGTACCTGTCTGATTCTGACGGAGTCGGAAGTGGACAAGCGGGGGAGAGTCTACAAAGCGGTCAAGAAAGAAGGCCGGGTCGTGGAGTTTAAACGGCAGGATGACCGGACGCTGGCCCGCTGGGTGCTTGGGATTTTGAACCGGGAGGAGCGAAAGATTACAGAGGAAACCATGCAGGTGTTTTTGCAGCGCACGGGGTCGGACATGGAGCGGATCGACCGGGAACTGGAAAAACTTCTGTGCTATACTCTTGGGAGAGAAGTCATCGAGACCGAGGATGTGGAGGCGGTCTGCACGGAGCAGACAGAGAACCGGATCTTTGACATGATTCAGGCGATCACGGAACAGAATCAAAGAAAGGCGCTGGATCTGTATGCGGATCTTCTGGCTATGAAAGAGCCGCCCATGCGGATCCTCTATCTGATCACCCGGCAGTTTCATCAGCTGTTGCAGCTGAAGGAGATGGAAGGACAGGGGATGGAGCGGGGAGAGATGGCCAAAGCGGCCGGTGTTCCTCCTTTTGCGGTAAGCAAATACATGGCTCAGTGCAGGAAGTTTTCGAAAAAGCAGCTGCGGCAGGCGGTGGAGGACTGTGTGGATACGGAGGAACGGGTGAAAACCGGACAGATGGGGGATCAGATCAGCGTAGAGCTGCTGATTGTGAAATACAGCAAAAAATAATGCATAAAAAATCCCGGCTGGTATGACGGAACCAGTCGGGGTACTTTTTATGCATAAAGATTAAGCCATGGCATTGATAGCCTTCTGCATACGGGAGATCTTTCTTGAAGTAGTGTTTTTGTGATAGACACCTTTGGAAGTTGCCTTGTCCATGGTGGAAATCGCAGCTTTCAGAGCAGCCTTTGCCGCATCCTGATCTTTGGAATCGATGGCAGCGTATACTTTTTTGACCATGGTTTTCACTTCGGATTTGATCGCCTTATTTCTTGCAGTTCTTGTGGCGGTAACTAAGATTCTTTTTTTTGCAGACTTGATATTAGCCAATTTGTGCACCTCCGGTTGATACATTGTGGTTCAATTTCATGATATTTTCTTATGACGTGCTTCATGAAAGCGAGACACGGAAAAGCTTTGCATGGAAACACACGCATATATTCTAGTCCAAAGAAGGAGTTGTGTCAATACATAAATTGCGGTTTTTCGGAAATATTATTGGATAGTTGTTACTGTTCCCAGGGACCCTGTGAACGTAACTGCATATGCCCGTTGGAAACCGCCTTCGGCGATGGGGCATATGTTTTGACTTCATAACGATACTGATCCATGACGAATCAGCGGAGTGGTTCGCTGATTCTAATCTGAGGAATCTTTGAAGTTTGGTGTCTGGCATTTGCAAAATGGAGTATGGTCCAGAATACATTCTTGGTTTCGGACAAGGATACAGAGGAGGGAAAAAGATGGAACGGATGCGGGTACGCACGGACCTGGCGCTGGAGGCAAAGGAGAGTTTTGAGGGAAGCGATGTGGAGGTCCACGGAGTTTTGGTGGAGGAAGAGTATGATGAAGAAAGGGATATCCGGCTGACACGGGTGCAGATTGTATCGGAGCGGGGAGCCCGTGAGATGGGGAAACCCATAGGAAATTATCTGACATTAGAAGCACCTGGGATGGCATCGCCGGATGAAGATTATCATCGGGAAATCTCAGAGGCACTGGCAGGTTATCTAAAGGAGCTGATGGGGGAGGAAAAAGAGCGGTCCATCCTGGTGGCAGGGCTTGGAAACCGGGATGTGACGCCGGATGCCCTGGGGCCTAAGACGGTGTCCAATCTTCTGATTACGAGGCATTTGATCCGGGAGTATGGGGAGGGTGTGATGGGGACAGACCGGTGCTGCCAGATCAGCGGGATTGTGCCCGGGGTCATGGCTCAGACCGGTATGGAGACATCGGAGATTCTGCGGGGAATTGTGGAACAGACAAGACCGGATCTTCTGATCGTCATCGATGCATTGGCAGCCAGAAGCACCAAGAGACTGAGCCGCACGATTCAGCTTACGGATACAGGGATCCAGCCCGGGTCCGGAGTGGGAAATCACAGAAACAGCCTGACAGAGGAAAGTCTTGGAATCCCGGTCATTGCCATCGGAGTTCCCACGGTGGTGGAGGCGGCAGCCATCATCTATGATGCCCAGGGGAACTGTGAGCAGATGCCGCCGCATCTGAATGGAATGTTTGTGACCCCGAAAAATATAGACGAGACCATCAAACAGCTTAGTTTTACTTTGTCAGAGGCCCTGAATCTGGCATTTCAGCTCTCAGATCAGGCATAGGGCGGATGCTTTTCCCATATAATAAATGGGTGAGGATTCTTATGGAACGATTTTCAAGACTTTGGAACTGGATCGTATGGCTTTTGTTTTTTCTGGTTGGATTTTATATTGTGTTCACGGGAGGGCAGAGATTCTGGTCCGGGGATCTGCATGGACTGCTTCAGGACGCAAAGGAATCTGTGCAGCGCGTGTGTCAGCAGGAGTTCGCGCGCTGCCTGTATCCGGGACTTTTTCTGGAATGTATGGAGGAAGAGGAGGCGGATTCCATATCGGACTGGTACATAGAGAGGGTGATGGCCATGCATCCCCTTTACCGGCTTTTGCAGGGAAGCTGTCAGAACGAAGGGCTGGAGAACGCATCTACCTATGAGATGCTGGTGACCGGGGGAGTCCATGATGAAAACGAACTGGATGAAACCGGGCAGGAATACGATATGGAGGCGCTGGCCCAGGCGGAGAACGAAAAGGAGGCGGAGAGAAGGTATCAGGAAGAACAGCAGGAGATGGAAGAAGTACAGGAGGAAGTGCCAGAAGAGAAGCCGGCAGCCGTGACGGCGGGTACGATCTACAATATGGAGGAGCTTTCAGATTTTGATTATCTGTTCGGAAGTTTTTATACGCTTGACAAGACCACGTCGATCACACCGGAGGATCTCAATGCAGAGGTGCTTCTTTCGAAGGATATGACCATTGACAAGGAAACGGAGGGGCCGCAGATTCTGATCTATCATACCCACTCGCAGGAGGGATTTGTGGACTCGGTGCCGGGGGATAATTCCACGACGATCGTCGGAGTGGGAGAATACCTGGCTCAGCTTCTTCGGGAAAGGGGATACGAGGTGATGCATGTCACCAGTGTCTATGATCTGGTGGATGGAAAACTGGATCGAAATGAAGCGTACAGTAAAGCACAAAAAGAGATCAGCGGTATTTTGGAGGAATATCCGTCGATCCAGTCGGTGATTGATCTGCATCGGGACGGGGTGGCAGAAGGGACGAGGCTGGTCACGGAGATCGGAGGGAAGACCATGGCCCGGTTTATGTTTTTCAACGGTTTAAGCCGGACGAAGAAGAATGGCCCCATAGATTATCTGTACAATCCGTACATAGAGGATAATCTGGCGCTGACTTTGCAGCTGAAGCTCATGAGCGAACAGTATTATCCGGGGCTTGCCAGGAATATTTATCTTCGGAGTCTGCGTTACAATCTGCACTTGTCAGACAAGGCTCTTTTGATCGAGGTGGGAGCGCAGACGAACACGCTTCAGGAGATGCTAAATACGATGGAGCCGCTCTCAGACATACTTGATAAGGTCTTCGATCCATGATATATTATAACCAATGAGCAGTGCAAAGTCTGATCATGGTACCGCCGCGTGGTGTCTGCACAAAAGCGCTGGCAGCATTGCCGGATTCCATAGGGAAAGAAGGTATCGGCGTGGGGGCCTTTGCATGTTTTGCAGCTCATTTCGATCTTGCCTCCCTGGCGCTTGGGGCGGACCCGAAGGTTGCGATGATTTATGGGCAGATCGTTGTTTGACTAGTCGTTTACTTTCAGCCTGCAAGGCGAAGGAGGGAGTCGATGCGGCGGCATCGTTGACTGGAGACAGCGCGGCAGATGGAAATTCAGGCAGGTCATTTGGGAAAATATACACCAGATGTCAAGGCTGCAGGGCATGAATGATCAGGATTTCGCGGGAAGGCTTGGATTTTTTTGGTGATGATAAGTTTGTTTTTTATGATAAAGAAACGGAGGACGGAAGATGGCAGATATGGATCAGAGCAGGATCCGGAATTTTTGTATTGTGGCGCATATTGATCATGGGAAGTCGACGCTGGCGGACCGGATTATAGAGAAGACGGGACTTTTGACCAGCAGGGAGATGCAGTCACAGGTGCTGGACAATATGGATCTGGAGCGGGAGCGGGGGATTACGATCAAGGCCCAGACGGTCCGGACGGTGTATAAGGCCAAGGACGGGGAGGAGTATATTTTCAACCTGATTGACACGCCCGGACATGTGGATTTTAATTATGAGGTGTCCAGGAGCCTGGCAGCCTGCGACGGAGCGATCCTGGTGGTGGATGCAGCTCAGGGGATCGAGGCTCAGACTCTGGCGAATGTGTATCTGGCGCTGGACCATAATCTGGATGTGATGCCGGTGATCAATAAGATTGATCTTCCCAGTGCGGAACCCCAGAGGGTGATTGACGAGATCGAGGATGTGATCGGCATTGAGGCGCAGGATGCTCCGCTGATCTCGGCAAAGACCGGGCAGAATGTGGACGAGGTACTAGAGCAGATTGTCAAGAGGATACCGGCACCTGAGGGAAGTCCGGCTGCACCTCTTCAGGCTTTGATTTTTGATTCGGTGTATGATCCGTATAAAGGGGTCATTATTTTTTGCCGGATTCAGGAAGGAACCGTGCGCAAGGGAACACCGATCCGTATGATGGCCACCGGGGCGGAAGCGGACGTGGTGGAGGTTGGTTATTTTGGTGCCGGGCAGTTTATTCCCTGCGGGGAGCTGAGTGCCGGTATGGTAGGATACATCACTGGAAGCATCAAGAATGTGAAAGATACCCGAGTCGGAGATACGGTGACGGACCGGTCGAATCCCTGTGAGGCTCCCCTGCCGGGATACAAAAAGGTGCAGTCCATGGTGTACTGCGGTCTGTATCCGGCGGATGGTGCCAAATATCCGGACCTTCGGGATGCCTTGGAGAAGCTGCAGCTCAATGATGCGGCTCTTCAGTTTGAGCCGGAGACATCCATCGCTCTGGGCTTTGGATTCCGGTGTGGTTTTCTTGGGCTTTTGCATCTGGAGATCATCCAGGAACGGTTGGAGCGGGAATACAATCTGGATCTGGTGACAACGGCGCCGGGCGTAGTGTATCGGGTGTATAAGCAAAATGGTGAGATGATCGAGCTGACCAATCCTTCCAATCTGCCGGATCCGTCGGAGATCGAATACATGGAAGAGCCCATGGTGAGTGCGGAGATCATGGTGACTACGGAGTTTATCGGATCCATCATGGAGCTTTGTCAGGAACGGCGGGGCATCTATCTGGGTATGGAATATATGGAGGAGACCAGAGCGCTTTTAAAATATGAGCTGCCGCTGAACGAGATCATATACGACTTTTTTGATGCGCTAAAATCCCGTTCCAGAGGCTATGCTTCTTTTGACTATGATTTTAAAGGATATGTGCAGTCGGAGCTGGTGAAGCTGGACATCCTTATTAACCGGGAGGAAGTGGATGCTCTCTCCTTTATCGTACATGGAGCTTCCGCCTATGACCGGGGCCGCAGAATGTGTGAGAAATTAAAGGATGAGATTCCAAGGCATCTTTTTGAGATCCCGATTCAGGCGGCGGTAGGCGGAAAAATCATCGCCAGAGAGACGGTAAAAGCCATGCGGAAAGACGTGCTGGCCAAATGTTATGGAGGAGACATTACTAGAAAGCGCAAGCTTCTGGAAAAGCAGAAGGAAGGCAAGAAGCGGATGCGCCAGATCGGCAGCGTGGAGATTCCTCAGAAAGCGTTTATGAGTGTGCTGAAGCTGGATGACCGAAAATAAGATAAAACCGCTCGGGCTGTATGTCCATATTCCTTTTTGCGTCCGCAAATGTGATTACTGCGATTTTTTGTCCGGCCCGGCAGGTGAGGAGATTCAGAAAGCCTATGTGGAGCAGCTGCTGGAAGAGATCCGGCGAGATGGGAATCCTTCAGCGGCTTATGAGGTGCAGACCGTGTTTTTCGGCGGGGGAACTCCAAGTATTCTGAGAGCAGACTGGCTCTGCCGGATTCTTTGTGAGCTGAGGCAGATCTTCCCTTTTTCAAAAGATGCCGAGATCACGGTGGAGGCAAATCCGGGGACCGTGGAGAAAGAAAAGCTGTCGGCATACCGGGAAGCCGGGATAAACCGTCTGAGTTTCGGACTCCAGTCCGCCAGGAACGAGGAGCTGAAAAAGCTTGGAAGAATTCATACATGGGAGCAGTTTCTGGAAAGCTATGAATGGGCCCGGCAAGCCGGATTTTTCAACATCAACCTTGACCTGATGTCCGCCCTTCCGGGACAGACGGTGAGAAGCTGGCAGAAGACCCTGGAAGAAGTTGTGGCTCTTGATCCGGAACATATCTCGGCATACAGCCTGATTCTGGAAGAAGGGACTCCTTTTTACAGCCAGTACGAAAAACATCCGGATCTTTTGCCTTCAGAGGAAGAAGAGCGGCAGATGTATTCTGATACGAAAAGATTTTTGGAGGCCCGGGGATATGAGCGGTATGAGATCTCCAACTATGCAAAGCCTGGATACGCCTGCAGGCATAATGTTGGATACTGGGAGCGGACGGACTATAAAGGTTACGGGCTGGGAGCAGCTTCTCTTCTAAATAATATAAGATATACGAACCAGACAGAGCTTTCCGGATATCTGGCAGGCATGACCAGGGGAACCAAAGAAGTACTGACAGAGCAGGCTGTCCGGGAGGAATATTTCTTTCTTGGGCTTCGCAAGACAGAAGGCGTAGATCCGGGAAAATACCGCACTTATTATAAAAATTTGATTAAAAAGTTGCAAATGCAACAGCTTTTAGAGGAAAAAGATGACAAAATCTGTTTGACAGACAGAGGCATCGATGTAAGCAACTATGTGCTGGCACAGTTCCTGGACTGACCGGGGAATGAGAATGGGAGGACAAAGAACCATGCAGGAGGAATTCAGATTTCTGGAAGAGCAGCAGGTGGACAGCCGTCTGCTTGAGAAAGTGAAGGCGTTTCGAAAGGAATATCCGGTGACGGAGGCGGGGAAAGACCGGGTGGTCTGCCCGTCGATTCCTTTTTTTGGAAAAGATATTTTAGAAATGGCGATGGCGGCGCTCTTAGAAGGCTCCAACCTTCTGCTCAGCGGTGCCAAGGCGACCGGCAAGAATATCCTGGCAGAGAACCTGGCGTGGATTTTTGGCAGGCCGGTCTACAATATTTCTTTTAATGTGAATACGGACAGCAGTTCTCTGATTGGAACGGATACTTTTCGGAACAACGAAGTACAGCTTCGAAAAGGAAGCGTCTATCGCTGCGCAGAGGAAGGCGGCTTTGGGATCTTAGACGAGATCAACATGGCCAAAAATGATGCGGCTTCCGTACTGCACGCGACGCTGGATCACAGAAGAATCATTGATGTACCAGGGTACGAAAAGATTGATCTGCATCCGGCGGCCCGTTTTATCGGCACCATGAATTATGGCTATGCGGGGACGAAGGAGCTGAACGAAGCGCTGGTATCCCGTTTTCTGGTTATTGATATGCCTCCGCTTACAGGGGAAAATCTGCACCGGATTATCCGGCATGACTGCCCGGATATCAAAGAAGAAGCTCTTCAGGCTTTTTCCGGGCTTTTTCTGGATCTGCAGGTGAAGGCGTCCAACAGTGAGATCTCTACAAAGGCAATGGATCTGAGGGGGCTTTTGGCGGCGCTGGGAGCTGTGCGTGTGGGTCTCTCCCCCTGGCAGGCAGTGCAGATGGGGATTACCAACAAAGCCTTTGACATATTTGAGCGGGAAATTGTATCCGATATGGTTATGACCAGGATTCCAGAGGAATGGACGAAAGAGCAGGTGTTTTGATGCAGGGGCAGCCGGAGGGGTATACAGCAGAAGAGTATGAATATGAACTGGAAAACCGGATGAAGAATCTGCTCTGGACTGTAAGCGGAGATTATGAGCTGGATGTGGAACTGGACATCCGGTCTTTTTGGCGTTCGAAATATATTTCCCTTTATGACGCTGTGAAACAGGGGGCCTTTGCCCGGTATTTTTCCAAGGAAGAATTCGGGCTTTATCTGGTAAAAAAGCTGTATCTGGGAGCGGACGAGGCGTCTCTTTCTAATCTGGCACAAATGTGCGTGGATCAGGCAGTAGTAGAAAAAGTGACCAGAGAACGCAAGGGGGTGGAGTCCCTCCGAAAAAAAGCGTTTGCAGACATTCTGGAGCGGGATTTTCCAAAACTGTCCAGACCCGGCAATCGAACCGGCCGAATGAAGATTGCCATGCTGCAGGAGGGAATCGACGGAATCTATACGGCGGAAAAGAAAATCCGGGAGCAGGTGGAGGAACTTTTTTCTATTCGCCATGCGGTTCATACGATGGATGTGATCCGGAAGCTGGATGCTTTTTACAACCATCTGGTAGACCCGGAATTTGAGGCACAGCATGGAGGACTCTCTCAGGTGCTCGCGGTGTCAGCGGAGGATTTAAATGCGTTTGACTGGCAGGACTTTCTGGACGAGACGGCAGCAGAATCGTCGCTGGAAGAGATGATGCGCCAGATGAACAGCAGTGTGCCGTTGGAGGAAGAGGAGGGGGAACGGAAGGTTAAAGCGAGCCAGATTCTGGTCAGCGAAGAGGCGGCTTCCAGGATGCATTCTTATATCGAACTGCATTTTGGCACTTCCTATATGGAAGAAGCGGAGCAAAAGAGGCTGAACCGCCGGATCTGCCGTGGTGTTCATGCAGACTGTAAGCTGTATTTTACAGATGGTATTCTGCAGAACTATGTGCGGGAGAACAATACTTATGTGATGGCAAAGCGGACCTTTGAGATGAACCAAAGATTTTACCGGCAGAATGCCCGGGTGTCCAGACACAATATCAACGAACTGGGAGACATTCTGAAACGTTCTTTGCAGGCCCGCAGTGAGGAGGAGCGGTATGCGTCCTCCTACGGCAATATCGTGCCGGCCAGACTGTGGAAGGTGGGACGCTCCGAGGATGCCAGGCTTTTTGTACGGGAGACAAAGCGGAATCATTCGGACTTTGTCGTGGACGTGCTGATTGATGCCAGCGGTTCTCAGAGAAGCCGTCAGCATATGGTGGCGCTGCAGGGATATATTTTGTCGGCCGCTTTATCCAGAGCCGGGATTCCTCACAGGGTTTTTGGCTTTTGTACTTTCTGGGATCATACAGTTATGCGCAGGTTCCGGGAATACGATGAAGGCAGGGAGGCGGACTGGAGGCTGATGGAGTTTACTTCATCTTCCAACAACCGGGACGGACTGGCGCTTCGGGCATCGGCCGACGGACTTTTGGAACGTCCGGAGGAGAATAAGGTGCTGATCATGTTAAGCGACGGGCGTCCCAATGATCTGGTAGTCAACCGGCCCAATGTAAAGAATCCGTCTATTTATACGGGAGAATATGCAGTCAAAGATACAGCAGCCGAAGTGCGCAGGCTGCGAAGCCAGGGCATCGCAGTGCTGGGCGTGTTCGCAGGGGAAGAGCAGGATCTGACCGCAGAGCGCCGGATTTTCGGCAAGGATTTTGCATATATTCGGGATATCTCCACGTTTGCCCACGTGGTGGGCAGATATCTGAAAAAACAGGTGGATGATCAATAAATGGATGGAATAAAAAGGAGGATATAATGAAAGAATATGAAGTAGTGCATGAGATTTTTAATGAGTGTGCCAACAACCAGATGCGGGATGTGTTTTTTGAGGAAGTCATGATCGATGATCTGGAAGCGTATATCCGCGGAAAACACAAAGATCATGATCTGAAGCTCACCAGGGAAGAGCTGGCGGACGGGACGATCCTTTACCATGTGAATACGTCCGGGATGCTGCAGCGCTACACATTCACAGAGATCTAAACGTGCAGTCAGATGCAAAACGGAAGTAAAAACAGCATCGGAAGGAACGAAGGCCCCGAAGATGCTTCCAGACAACGGGGGCGGAGTGGATGGAGATGCGGAACTGAAATAGGAGGACCCAGGTCTATGGCAAAGGTGATGGTGGAGAATGGAAAAATTATATACAGAAAGCTTCTTGATACCTGTGAGCTTTTGATTGCGGACCTGGTATGGGCCTATCTGCAGCAGGAAGATTTGCCGGCCAAGATGTGCTGCAGCAGTTTTCATGCTGAGATTGGAAGGGTGATTGTGATGGACCGCAACGGGAAAAAAGAGGTCTTCCAGTTTGAGAGCATGCAGGAAGCGCGGGAACTGCTGGAGCGGCTTCAGAAGGAGAACAGGGATCTGGCTGTGGGATACACAGAGGAAAACCGAAAAAGGTTTGAATAAATAAAACGAAGGAGGAAAAAATGTTTGAAACACTGAGGAAACGGGCAAGAAACACGTACATTTGGAGGATGATGCTTTCGCTGATCGGCATGGTCATCATCCTGGCAGCCACAAAAGGAGCAATCTTTCAGCTGGCCGCTGGTCTGAAAGGCATGGATATTACAGCCGATCCAGAGTCCTATGAAGGAAAAGCAGTGGTACTGGATGCCGAGTATTTTCTGACAGACTATGTAGAACATACGACAACAACGGTTCGGGATTCCGGCAGCCGCTCCACATCCACCAACGGCAACAGTTACATAGCATTTCAGTCTACCTACGAGAACGGGGCGGAGTCTTCCACCTGGTATTTTTACAGCATCTATATGAAAAAGAGCAAACAGGACATGCTCTACGAAAAGATGGATGAGACCTGGAATTTCCTGAATGACGAAAGCGGGATCACGGCACCGCCTGCACCGGTCAGGGTGATGGGTACCTGGACAAAGATGGATTCTCAGATGGAGCGGTACTATACAGAGACCATGACGGAGATGGGGATCGAAGAAGGAGAATATGACATTATTTACCTTTATACCCTGGATACCGGAAAACTGGGCAATGTAAATCCCTATCTTTTCTGGGCACTGATGGCCGGTGTGGTCCTTCTCCTTTTCTGGTTTATTGGCAGTCTGATCGGATGCTTCCGGAAAACATATGAAAAAGACATTCATAAATATCTGCAGAAAAACACCAACTATTCCATTGGTGAGATCGAAGCTGACTTCACAGGCGCTCACGCCATCGGAAAAGAACTGTGGATTGGCAGAAAGTGGACGGTCTATATGTGCGGCGTGAAGGCGCAGATTGTAAAGAACCAGGATCTGGTGTGGGGGTATTATTTCCGTCGTACCGGAAAAAATTATGTGAGTCAGATGCAGCTTTACACAGCAGATAAAAAATCAATCTACATAAGCCTTTCTGAATCTTTGACGAAAGATGCATTGCGGTATTATGGAGAGGAGCAGCCGCACATGATCGTGGGCTACAGCGCGGAGCTGGAGCAGGCATATCGAAAGAATTTCCAGGCGTTTTTGGATCTGAAATACAATCCGGTCATGAAAGAGGCACCGGAAGGAACATTTCTGAATATCTAAGAAATCATTGATAAAGTCATCACTTTTCTGGTCAAAAAAGAAGAGGAATAAAAAGGAAGGGGCTGCCGGCTGATGCCGATTTAGCCCCTGATTCCTGAAAAGAGAGAAATTCCATGTATAGAAACAGAATAGATTTTGATAAGCGGAGTCAATGACAGCAGAAAACAGAAGATTTTCTGAGTGTCCTCTCCTTAAATGGATTCCTGCATAATGGCAGCAATCAGTTCTAACAGCTTTTGCATATCCAGTGGTTTGGCCATGTGTGCGTTCATGCCGCTTGCTTTGGACATTCGACGGTCTTCGTCGAAGGCGTTGGCAGACAAGGCGATGATCGGGAGATTCGCCCGGGCAGGGTCTTCAAACTGCCGAATGGTGCGGGCGGCATCATATCCATTCATGACCGGCATCTGAATATCCATCAGAATCAGGCCGTACTCCTCAGGAGCAGCCTGCAGAATCTTATCCACGGCATCCTGTCCATTTTCTGCCGTGTCCACCAGAAATCCGATTTCCTGAAAAAGTTCAGTCTCGATTTCCAGATTAAGCTCGTTGTCGTCCACCAAAAGGATTTTTCGGCGTCTGAAAAGGTCTTTCACAATCTTCTCTGTGTCCAGAAAAGGAACAGGTTGTTCTGATCCGGTAGCCAGCCGAAGACTTACAGTAAAGGTGCTGCCATGACCAGGACTGCTCTGTACTTCGATGTTCCCGGACATCATTTCAACAAAATTTCTGGCAAGGGTGAGTCCGAGCCCGGTGCCGAAGACGCCGCAGGATGTGGTGTCGGACACGCGTTCAAAAGGATCAAAGATACGTTCCAGATCTTCTTTTTCTATACCGATTCCATCGTCCTGAACCAGGAACTGATAAAAGGAATAACCAGAAGACGGCTCTGGTTCTTCGGTAACCTTCAAAAGCACATGCCCGTTGTTTTCTGTGTATTTGACCGCATTGCCGCAAAGGTAGATGAGAACCTGGACCAGTTTGTCGCTGTCACAAAGGATCTCTTCGTGTTTGGTTTTGGAGAGGTCTGTCTGGAAAGTGATCTGCTTGGCACTGGCTCTGGGCAGGATATTCTCCTGCAGCCGTTTCAGAATATCGGAAAGACGGCACATGGATGTTGTGACCTCGATCGCACCAGATTCGATACGGGCCAGCTCCAGGATATGATCGATCAGACGCAGAAGATGTTCTCCGGAAATATTGATTTTATCCAGGTATTTGAGAAGTCTGTCCGGATTATGGATATGGGTTTTTGCAAGGGCCGTGTAGCCTGTGATGGCGTTTAAGGGAGTCCGCATGTCATGGGACATGTTGGACAGAAAAGTACTCTTTGTGACATTGGCCAGGCGGGCCTGATTCCAGGCGTCTTCAAAGATTTTCTTTTGTTCCATCTCATAACGGATCTCATCATCGACTCTTCGGGAGCCGAGGACAATACGGGAGCAATGGCCGGATTTGCCCACATCGGCAATCCGAAGTTGAAGATATTGCAGTTCGCCGCTCTCCGTGGTCCGAAAATTGTAATAAAAAGTATTGCTCTCCAAAAGACGTCTGCGGATTTCGGCTGGATCCAGAATCTGGGCTAAGGGTTTCCGGTCATCTGTGCAGACCCATGTTTTTATATAATCCGCTATAAATGCATCATAATCTCCGGTGCACAGTATTTTTTCAAAATGATGTGCAGCGCGGCTGCTCAGACGGTAGGGAAGGATCTGATTGGCATCCAGATCCACATAGAAGATGGAATCGTAGTTGATGCTGAGGCCTTCGATCACTTCCAGACGCTGCAGATATTCTGCTTCCTGGCGTTTCCTCTTTTCTGTGGCGTCTCCTACAAAGACATAAAAAATGTTGCCAAAAGATTTGCTTCGGATAAAGTGGCCATAATCTTCGACCCAGCGGACTTCACCGCCTTTCTGAATAATCCGGTATTCCACATAGTCCAGGTCATGCTGGCTGCGGGAAATCTGCTCCCAGATGCTTTTTTCCACTTCATTTAAATCTTCAGGATGTACGATTCCACGGAAGGAATTGCCGGTCAGAGCCTGAAATTCTTCCATAGTGTCACAATTGAAGATCCGAAGAAGAGCTTTGTTGGCATAGAGAATCTCTTCTGCTTCGTCCGCATGATAGATAAAAAATCCGCCTGGCATCTGGTCCATGAATTTTTTGATCTCATAAGCCACCTGATGGCAGGATGGGCCAAGCTGGGGGAGATCTGCTTTGCTTTCATTCGCAGATGTTTTGTCGGGAGTGTCCAGCGCTGATAATAAGTATTCAATAAGATCATGGTCTATTTTGATCAGGTTTTCCAAAGTCTGGTTCCTCCTCCCGCTTTGTTTTGCTTTTTTTATCATATCATTTTATGGAGGATTTGTCATGCTTTTTTCCTTTTTGGGCAGCAGTTTTAATAAAATGGGAGATTGAAAATCCATATCCGCATCCTGGCAGAGAAATATCCAGAAGAATGAAAGATACGGAAGGAAAATCCGGACGGACGCTGCTGGGCCATGTCCAGGAAACACCAGTCCATATTCTTATAAAAGAGTATTGAGACCATCCGTATTTTACGGTATACTTTAAACGAAGCACAGAAATTTCTGAAGTTACAGACAGGAACGGAGAGGATATGATGGGATATCAGGACAAATGGAATCTCCTGGAAGCAGAAGACGAGCTTGATGAGATGGAGCACAGGCAGCCGACGGAGGAATATCTGTTTTATCAGGCCGTATCCGGCGGTGATGTGGAAGCAGTTAAAAATAACTGCAGACAGGAACGGTTTCTGGACAGCGATGGAGTAGGGATTCTTTCCCGTAATCATATTACGAATTTAAAATATCATTTTGTCATTACAACTGCCATGGTCACCCGCCTGTGCAAGCAGAAGGGCATGGAGCTGGAGCAGGCGTTCCGGATGAGCGATTTCTATATTCAGCAACTGGATGACGTACATACGGTGCAGGGCGTGCGGAATCTGCACGACGCGATGGTGCTGGATTATACGGAGAAGATGTATAAGATCTGCCGGAGTGATACCAATTCCAGACACATCAGCCTCTGCAAGGAATATATCTACGCCCATATCAAAGAACGTATCACCATCGAGGATCTGTCTGAAGCGCTGGGGGTGTCCGCCAGCTATCTTTCCCGGTTGTTTAAAAAAGAAACCGGCGATTCGGTCAGCGCCTATATCCGCAGGCAGAAGATCGAGATCGCCAAAAATCTGCTGCAGTACAGTGAGTATTCCATGATTGATATTGCGAATCGATTGTCTTTTTCTTCACAAAGTCATTTTATCCAGCAGTTTCGGGAATATGTGGGGATGACGCCGAAAAAATATCGGGATTTGAATCATACGATTCAGTGGGACATTGTGACGGAGACGAAGGAGGACAAGTCCGGGGAATAAAAGCTCTGAGGAAACGAGGGAGTGCCGTAAAACGCGGCGCTCCCTCATTTGATTGGGAAAAAATGATTTAACAAATCAAAGAATCAGGCAGATTTCATTCTCATCCTCAAGGAGATCGGCAGGGATATGATTGCTGTCCATCTCTTGGCCGTTCAGGATGAGCCGTTCGCATCCGGACTCCCGCCTGTCCGGATTCTCGATCACGATGTGCAGGTATTTTCCCCGGAAATCCTTTCGGATCTCCAGATGGGTCCAGTCCTTCGGGATCGACGGAGACAGCGTGATACCTGTCAGGTCGGGGCGGAGGCCAAGGATGCCTTCCACACATCCCACCATCATGGTAGAGGCCGTTCCGGTCAGCCAGTGGACGTGGGAACGCCCCGGATGGACGCTTGCCCGTCCTTCTGTGAACTGGCCGTAACAATAAGGCTCCAGACGGCGGATTTCCGCGCGGTCGTTCCAGGCGGCGGGCGCATTTTCCATAAAGTAGGCAAAGGCGCGGTCCCCGTGTCCGCGCAGGGCTTCCGCAAGCACCAGCCAGCCCTGGGACTGAGAGAAGATGCCGGCATTCTCTTTGGTACCCTGGTTATAGATGACCGCCAGAGCGCCGTTGAATGCATGGGTGTGGTAGGGCGGGTCCATCAGCAGGGCGCCGTAGGGGGTGTTTAAGTGTTCATAGACATTGGAAAGCACCGTATCAGACTGTCCGTCAGAAGAAAGTCCGCTGATCACTGCCCAGCTCTGGGGATTGAGCCACAGATTCGCTTCCGGGTCTCTGGCGGCACCGATCTGCGCGCCCTCTTCGGTGTATCCGCGGATAAAGCGGTCCTGATCCCAGTACAGCTCTTGCATGGCCTTGCCCGTCTCCGCCTGTTTTTCTTCCAGATATTCTGCATACTCTGTATCTTCTTTATATTCCGCGAATCTTTTTAAAATGGTCATAGCATAGTAGAACTGCATGGCCACAAAAGACGACTCTCCGTCGGCGCCCAGGCGCAGGCAGTCATTCCAGTCCGCGTAAAGTCCCGCAGGCATGCCGTGAGGCCCGAGGTGGGCGAAGGAAAAGGATACGGCCCGTTTCAGATGTTCGTAGACCGTCGCCTCCTCTTTGTCTGCAAAGGGAATGATCTCATTTAGAAATGCAAGGTCGCCGGTCTCTGCGATGTACTTGTATACGGTGGGAAAGAGCCACAAGGCGTCATCCGCCCGGTAGGCGGGGTGGCCGGTTTCCTGCCGGTAGGAGGCGTCATCCGGGGTATCTTCCTGTCCCGGACAGTGGGTAAATTTTACAAGCGGGAGACCGCCCCCATTGCTCACCTGGGCCGAGAGCATAAAGCGGATTTTTTCCGCCGCCATCTTCGGCGCAAGATGGATGATTCCCTGAATGTCCTGTACGGTATCCCGGTAGCCGTAGCCGTTGCGCAGGCCGCAGTAGATGAAGGAGGCAGCTCTGGACCAGATAAAGGTCATGAAACAGTTGTAGGCGTTCCAGGTATTGATCATGGTGTTGAATTCCGGACTTGGGGTATCCACTTTCAGATGGTCCAGCTTTTTCTGCCAGTCGTCTTTCAGCTCTGCCAGTTCCCGGGCGGTCTGTTCTGCCGGGTCTGTATAAGTGTTCAGAACCGCGGACGATTCAGAGCCGCCGCCCGCCCCCAGCACATAGGCGACGGTTCTGGTCTCGCCCGGAGTCAGGGAGAGGATACAGGAGAGCGCACCGCAGGAATTTTCATTGTAGCTGGTCACATTTCCCAGATCCCCGGACGCGATTCCCTGCGGGTCGCCGTATCCGTGATATTTCCCAAGAAAATGTTCCTTCTCTCCGCAGTAGGAGGACACGTTTGCACCGGAGAGTCCAAAGAATCGTTCGGTTACATTTTTCTCATCAATCTGCTCCTGCTCGGACAGGGCGTCCAGGTTGCCGTGAATCTGCTGGATGATCCGGTCGCCCTGGAACTGCGTTCTGGAGATGAACAGCGAATACTGCAGATTTACCTGATCCTGTTCATAATTGCTGTGGTTGGTAAATTCCGCATAACCGGTCAGCGTCAGATCCCTTTGGACCTCCGAACGGTTCGTGACAGAAAGCGCCCACACTTCATGACTTTTTCCAAAGGGAACATAATAGAGGGCTTCGGATTCGATCCCGTCATAGCATGCCGTCATGCGGGTATATCCCATTCCGTGGCGGCAGGTGCTTTTGTAGTGTGCGAGATCCTTGCCCACCGGCTGCCAGGAGGCGGACCAGTAATCCCCGGACTGATTGTCGCGGATATAGAGGTATCTTCCCGGCTGGTCAAAATTGTTAAAAACATAACGGAGAATCCGCCCGTTTGCGCCGGATTTTACAAAGCTGTAGCCGCCGGCATGGTTGGAGATGATCGCGCCGTATTCCGGGGAACCCAGATAATTCACCCAGGGCGCCGGCGTATCCGGCCGGTCGATCACATACTCCCGGTTTTTGTCGTCAAAATATCCATATCTCATATGATGTTGTCTGTCCTTTCGTTGTAATATTTATCTATGTTAAATTAATAACGATCTGATGCAGGTCCTCTGACAATGCGATAAGATCCCGGCGGGGGATCAGGAGAAATGACTCTTCTCCCACCGGCAGTTTCCTGCCGTCACATGCAGCGGATCCGATGACATAAGAACCAAATTCTTTATGATTCCTGTTGCGGTATACAATGGTAAAGCGTTTCCCTGCAAAGGAGGCGGCAACGGAAGCAGTTCCATCCGTATCAAACTGGCAGGCCAGAAGCTTTGGATGCAGCACCAGATCGCCCGCCTCTCCCCGGACGCCGAAGACTTCCGTGAGCATGGTCATCATAAACCAGCTGGCGGCGCCGGTCAGATACTGGTACATGCCCCGTCCGTCTGCGCGGAAATATTCGGGAATGCCCGGATAGATGCGGCTTATGTCAAAATTCAGAGCCGTGTCCGCAAGGGTTTTCAACGCCTTGAAGCCTTCCTTTACAAAGCCTCTCCGATACAGGGCGTTGGCGTACATGGTTGTCATGTGGGAGAAAACCGCGCCGTTTTCTTTTTCCCCGTAGGCAAATCCGAACATGCGACCCATGTCGAATTTCAGTTCCTGAAAGTCCGTATTCAGACGGTACCCGCCGATTTCTTTCCGGTAGAGATAGTGATCCGCGCTCTTTGTGATCTTACGGATCTGCTCATCCTCCGCGACGCCGCTCATGATGGCAAAGACCTGTCCGGTGAGCATCATGCGCACCTGTCCGCCGAAAATTCCTTCCACCGCCCGTCCGTGGTTGTCATAATAACTGTTGAACCATCCTTCCTCTTCGGGGGCGTCGATCCATTCCTGCTCCCGTATATGTTCCATCAGCCAGTTTGCCTTCTGGACCAGATTAACCGCAAGGGCGGACAGAGAATGGGTGACGCGCCGGCCGCTGACTTCATGCCGGCAGGATGTGCAGTATTCCGACAGGATCTGCTGCTTTTTATGGATATTGTCAAAGGCTTCCGTGTCGTCTTCCAACAGAACTGTGAGCGCTTCGGAAAGCTCCGCCGTATGCGTGGAAGAATGACTGTCAAGAAGACGGATCAAGGCTGCCAGGTCCAGCAGATTTCCGGCATAGGCACAGGTAAATGCCACGCTCTCCCCATGCTCGGAGGCCATGTCCAGAGCGTCGTTCCAGTCAGCTCCCCGAAGCCGGAAGATGTTATGGCTGCCCACTTCATAGAAGGAGGTCAGTTGCTGGATCAGGAGATGCTCCAGGATGCTGCCGGTATAGACGGTATGCCCTGTAGTACACTGCCGGTCTCCATGGGCGGAATCCCACAGATCATCCGTGTCTGTTCCCCTCATAATCTGTGCATCTTTAAAATAAGGAACCTCCTGGTTCAGCAGTTCCACATCTCCGGTCTGATCGATATAGAGTCTGGTCGTCATCAGCGGCCAGAGCGCATGATCCATCCAGACCCGGGCGATTCCGTTCCGGTCGGCGATAAAGCTGCCGTTTCCGCTTCCGATAATCGTTGCATTCGTTCCGTCCATGCGCACGCCTTCATAGTTCGCTGTGATCATGGAGCGAACCTGCTCCGGATTCAGCAAAAGCAAAGAGAGACAGTCCTGCCACAGATCTCTCCAGCCGCGGCCCCCTCTTCCGTAGTCGTGATGGGGGAGGAAGGAGCAGCCGAATAACCGGCGCAGATAAGGCTGGAAGCAGACCCACTTCATCAGACGGTCAAAGCCGGCCTCTTTCGTGTGGAAATCGATGGCCACCTGGTTCTGCCAGTAGGATTTTGTTTCTTCCAGGGCCTTCTGGATCTGCCTGCCCGTATGATAGCGGTCGACCAGGTTTTGGATCTCTTCCCGGCTGTTTTCCACTCCCATGAGAACGATATAGTCCGCGCTTTCTCCGGGAGCAAGCAGGACCGGAGCAAAGCGGAAGGCGCCCATGGCTTCCCTGCCGGCGGTCTGATAAAAAGCCGGTTCACCAGGACAGGATTCATAGACCGCCCGGGGGTGCGTGAAAGTTCCGCCTTCGCCGATAAAACTTTCTACCGTGGGATAGAATGCCTCCGGCGCGCAGCCGTCTTCGGTCCAGCCTGCCGCATAATAGATGTTTTCATTTGGGCGGTGGCCCTTTTCGTCAAAAGACATGGTGGGACAGACAAGCACAGCATTTTGGGTTGTCTCGATCCGGTGGAGCATGGAAGTGACATTTCTGTGGTCGCGGATGTTGTCGGCGCTTCTTCCATAGATGGGGATGGCGGCATATGCTGTGAATTCCTGAGGGGTTTCTGCCTGGTTCCGAACCGTCACATACAGAATTTCCACATTGCTGTTCTGGGGGATGAAGGAAGTAGCCGCAGAGGTCAGCTGATGTACTCTGGAGGACCGGGTCAGGGTCTGCCACATGAATCCCGCAGTCAGCTCGTTGTCGTCCTGCGTGTCCGTGAATCGCTGCGCCTCCTGTTCTGCGGAGGATCCGGCAGCCGAGTACACTTCGCCGCTGCCCTTTCGGAACCAGAAGTTGCGGGTGGAACGATTATTATGAAGGTTCTCGGAGCTTACCGGTTCCAACAGAAAGGTCTCCTGGTCGATCTTGGCATCGCCGCCAAGGCTGGGGGTGACGGCGCTTTTCAGCCCGCATTCGGATGCAAGAGGGAAGTACAGGTAACTTGTATTTTCCGGCTGTCTGATCAGAAAACTGCCGTGTTCATCCATAAATTTTATTTGATTCAATAGTTCTGCTCCTTTCTAAAACATATATAGATGATGTTGGGGTCAAAAGGTTTTTTGCCCCCTGCTGCCTACGGATTGCTCCGCATTTCATGCTCCCGCAATCCTAAAAACATTCAAAATCCGCCCGATCGGGCTGCTTTTTCATGTTTTTTCGGGTCCCAAAGTCATGTATTGACATGCAGGCATGTCATACATGACCTTTTGACCCTGGCATCTTAATAACATTTTAACGGAGGATACATCGGAACTCGTTTGTACCTCCATTTTTACTTGGAATGACAGGCTTTGGATCCGCCTGTCTTCTCTGATCAGAAAGACAGTGTCTCATAGTCACTTTGGTACAGGGTAACCTCTCCCCGTCTGCGGGTCTTTTCAAGATCGATGACCCGCTGATTCGCACTTCCCCGATAGGCCAGCGTCAGATCCCGCTCTGCCAGAAGAAAGGGGCCGTCCACCAGAAGATCCGTCAGCATCAGAAGCCTCTGTACGCCCGGCTGTTCCATCTTCTGAAGTGTCTCATACAAATAGCCGGTATAGATCATCAGATGCTTTCCCAGAGCCTTTACAGCCTCTGCCACGGGTACCAGCGCCTCCGCCTGGGCAAACGGTTCACCTCCGGAAAAGGTAACGCCGCCAAGGAGCGGATTCTGACCGATCTGTGTCAGGATTTCATCCACATCCGCCTCTCTCCCGCCTTCCGGATCGTGGGTCTGCGGATTGTGGCATCCCGGACAATGATGGGGACACCCCTGAGTAAAGATCACGTACCGGATCCCGGGGCCGTCCACAATGGAATCCTGCTGGACCCCGGCGATCCGAAGCGCCTTATGAGAGGCTGTGCTTGACACGATCCTTCTCCTCTGCCCGCTTCGCGTTATTGAAACGGTCTGTGGTTCCCACCAGATACCCTGTGATCCTGCGAATCCGGTCAAAATTTACATTTTCTCCAACCTGTCCGTTTTCCGGTAATACTTTTCCTGCCATCTGAAATTCTCCTTTTTTCGAGCTCTGCGCCTCCTGTTTCCATTTACCGGTCATAAAACCTTCCCGGCGCTGGTCCCATTTCTGCCGGTATCCAGCCCGGCACAGATTTAAATTGATACCTGTTCTTTTGTCTGCCGTTCCCCTCTGCAAACATACACTTTGGAGAAGGGATACGAAATCAGATCTGTTGTTTCGTCTGCCTCAGTGATTTGCATCCATATACACCGGCACATCCGGATATTTTTTCCGAAGCTCATCCAGCCGTTCTAAAGAGACTGCCTCTCCTTCCCGTCTGCCGCACCGGGGACATACTTCGTCAATCACGCCGGTGTATCCGCATACCGGATCCCGGTCCACCGGATGGTTCACAGACCCGTAGCCGATGCCGTTTTCCTTCATACAGCGGATGATCGCCTCAAATGCTTCCGGATTCTTCGCCGTATCTCCGTCCAGTTCCACATAACTGATATGTCCTGCATTTGTCAGCACATGATACGGAGCTTCAATCTTAATCTTTTCAAAAGCATTGATCGGATAGTACACCGGTACATGGAAAGAATTTGTATAATATTCCCGGTCTGTTACCCCCGGGATCTTTCCGAACCGCTTCTGGTCCATACGCACAAATCTCCCGGACAAACCTTCTGCCGGTGTGGCAAGCAGCGTAAAATTAAGTCCGGTTTCCTCTGACTTCTGATCCATATATTCCCGCATATGTGCGACGATCTCATACCCCAGTTTCCGGCTCTCTTCGCTCTCTCCGTGATGCTTACCGGTCAGAGCCACCAGTGTCTCCGCCAGGCCGATGAAGCCCACACTGAGCGTCCCGTTTTTCAAAATCTCCCCTACAAAATCATGGGTTCCCAGAGCATCGGACCCCATCCAGATTCCCTGTCCCATCAAAAACGGGTAGTTTTTGACTGTTTTTTTCTTCTGAATCTCAAAACGGTGCAGAAGCTGTCGGCAGCAAAGTTCCAGATGCTTGTCCAGCTCCCGGTAAAAAACATCCATCTTCCGGTGTGCCTTGATGCCCAGTCGGGGCAGATTCACAGATGTAAAGCTTAAATTCCCCCTTCCGCAGGTCACTTCCTGCTTCGGATCGTAATGATTGCCCATAACTCTGGTCCGGCAACCCATATAGGCGATCTCCGTGTTGTAATCCCCTTCTTTATAATACTGCAGATTAAAAGGAGCATCGATAAAACTGAAATTCGGGAACAGACGCTTCGCCGATACCTTGATGGCAAGCCGGAACAGATCATAATTGGGATCTTCCGGATTGTAATTGATGCCTTCTTTTACTTTGAAAATCTGTACCGGAAAAATCGCTGTCTCTCCGTTGCCAAGCCCCATATCCGTTACCTTCAGAAGATTACGGATAGCCATGCGGGCTTCCGGCGAGGTACAGGTTCCGTAGTTGATGGAACTGAAGGGCACCTGAGCGCCGGCTCTGGAATTCATGGTGTTCAGATTATGAATCAGAGATTCCATGGCCTGATAGGTGGCCATATCTGTCTCCTTCATGGCAATGCGGATGGAAGTCCGGTGACATCTTCGGATATCCTCTTCTTTTGGCTTTTCAGAGAGCCACGTTTCTCCGCATTCGGTAAACCATTCTACAAAGTGCTCCTCACTGTCGTCAATATTGGCCATACTGATGCGCTCCGGCATGGCCTGCTTCAAGGCCAGGCGGAACTCTTCTTCCAGCACGCATTCGCAGTCATGCTCCAGCCAGAAATACCGCTGAACTGCATCATAATATTCCTTGCGGAAAGTACATGCCACTCCTTCTGCCATGGCGTAATCGAAATTCGGCACCGACTGTCCGCCGTGCATCTCATTTTGATTTGCCTGGATGGCGATACAGGCGAGCGCCGCATAGCTGGCGATGGACCGGGGCTGTCTAATATAACCATGTCCCGTGGAAAATCCATCCTTGAACAGCTTGATCAGGTCAATCTGGCAGCAGGTCTCGGTCAGCATATAAAAATCTTTGTCATGAATATGAAGATCCCCGTTGATATGTGCCGCTGCAATGTCTTTGGGCAGAATATAGTTGTCAACAAAATAGTTGGCACCTTCGGAACCGTACTTTAACATGGTTCCCATGGAAGTATCGGCATCAATATTTGCATTCTCCCGTTTGATGTCCGCATCTGCCGCACTGGTGAACGTCAGTTCCCGGTAGATGCTCACCAGATCAGCCTCGGTCTTGCGAACCTTGGTGTGTTCGGCCCGGTACAGGATGTATGCCTTTGCAGTTTTGGCAAATCCATTTTCAATCAGCTTCTCTTCCACCAGATCCTGGACCTGCTCCACGTCCGGTGTCTTTCCCTCCGGAATGGCATCCACAACTGCATCCACCAGCTTTTCAAACTGATATGGCGCAATCGCTTCCACCCTTGCCGCATCATTGGCCTTTCGGATTGCATCCCGGATCTTCTTCACATCAAAAGCTACCGGCATCCCGTTCCGCTTCTTGATCATCTCCGGACATACAACGACATTTCCCACCATTCTATCCCCTCCAAATAACTATATATGGTGCATAAGGATTTCTCCCTGCGCTAAATATAGTATCACTAACCGGACAAAGATGCAAGAACATTTTAAAGAGTCTCTGCAAAGAAATCTTTGTAGCCCTCCCCGTAGATCTCACTCGCCCGTGTGATAATCATAAAAGCAGAAGGATCCCCGGCCTTTACAATCTCCTCCACCTGCGGACCAAGCTGCTTTCGAACCACACAGAAGATGACCTGTTTTTCCTTCCCGGTCCATCCCCCTTTTCCCTGCAGATAAGTGATTCCCACACCCAGATGCTCCAAAAGCTCTTTTCCGGTCTCCTGCGGTTTCCCGGTGATGATATAAAAAAGCATGGCCTCGTCGTTTCCATAGAGCACAAAATCCAGCGCTCTGCCGGTGATAAAGACCGCAATCAGCGCATAAAGAGCAATATTTAAATCGCGGAAAAGCAGTCCGGAAATCCCGACGATGATGATATCTGTACACTGAAACAAAAAACCGGTCTTCAGATGGCGGTGTTTCTGCCGGATGATTTTGATGATGATGTCCATCCCTCCGGTAGTGGCCCCAGCCTTGAAGATGATCCCGATGCCACATGCAATCAGAAGGCCGCCGGCCAGCGCAGCCAGAAGAGGATCCTCGGTCATCGCCCCGCGGCCGGACAGCAGATTGGTAAAAACGGATGTCAGAAAAATCGCATAGGCAGTCTTCATGATAAATCTCCATCCGAACTTCCAGATTCCAAGAAGCACAATCGGTATATTCAGCAGAAAATACAGCGTACCGGTCTCAATTCCACTGAGCCGGTTTAAAATCACAGCGATACCGGTCACTCCGCCCGGCGCCAGATTATTAGGATCCAGAAAGAGACTGATTCCTGCAGCATAGATCCATGATGCAACGAAAATCATCACCAAATCCCTGGTCATACGAATCCCTGTCTTTTTCATCTTGTTGTTCCTCTCTTTTATCTTGATACTACATTCTTTGTGGACAGGGATGTCAAAACTGCCGCCAAAATCAGGTCTGATCACAGCCCTGCAGCATGCATGTCCCCAAATCCTTTGTGACACATCTGCCCATATAATAAAATCCTCTGCACTCTTCCAGCCGGACTTTCACAAACGATCCGATCAAAGACGAATGTCCCGGAAAATGCACCACATGATTATTCCCAAGTCTTCCGGTTACATATCCTTCCATCTGGCGGTTTCGCTCTTCCACCAGCACTTCCTGCTCCGTGCCGGTAAACCGCTTTGCCATCTCTTTGGAAATGTCCTGTACTTCCTTTAACAGCCGGTCAAAACGGTCTTTTACTGCATCTTCCGGCACCTGGTCTTCCATGGAGGCCGCCGGAGTGCCTGTACGTTTGCTGTAGATAAAGGTAAAAGCGCTGTCATAGCGGACCTTGCGGACCACATCCAGCGTCTCCTGAAAATCTTCTTCTGTTTCCCCCGGAAAGCCGACGATGATGTCGGTCGTCAGCGCGATGTCCGGCATGGCCTTACGGATCTTTTCGGCCAGTTCCAGATACTGCTCCTTGGTATACCTGCGGTTCATGACCTTCAGCACAGCACTGCTCCCTGACTGCAGAGGCAGATGCAGATGCCGGCAGATCTTCTCTGAACCCGCCATCACCTGAATCAATTCATCCGACAGATCTTTGGGATGGGACGTCATAAAGCGGATCCTTTGGAGGCCGTCGATCTTTTCTACTCTGCGCAGAAGCTCTGCGAATGTGATAGGTTCTGTCAGATTCTTTCCGTAAGAATTCACATTCTGTCCCAGAAGCATGACTTCTGTCACGCCATCTGCCACAAGCCCTTCTATCTCCTGGATGATATCCGATGCTTCCCGACTGCGCTCCCGGCCTCTTACATAAGGCACGATGCAGTAACTGCAGAAATTGTTGCAGCCAAACATAATATTCACACCGGACTTAAAAGAATATTTTCTGCGGACAGGCAGATCCTCCACAATCTGATTCGTATCTTTCCAAATATCTATGATCATCCGGTCTGATTCCAGTGCCGTATAAAAAAGCTCCGCAAATTTAAAAAGATTGTGGGTTCCAAAGACCAGATCCACAAAAGGATAACTCTTTTTTAATTTTTCCACCACGGAAGGCTCCTGCATCATACAGCCACACAGGGCAATCTTCATACCTGGATTCTTCTTTTTGTACCCATGTAAAACCCCGAGCCGCCCGTAAACTTTCAGGTTCGCATTCTCACGGACGGTACAGGTATTGTAGATCACAAAATCCGCCTCTTCCTTCTGCGTTTCTTCATATCCGATCCTGCGCAGAATGCCGGAAAGCTTTTCGGCATCTCTTGCATTCATCTGACACCCCATATTGACCACACAGGCTTTGGGGGATCTCCCATTTTTTTGTTCAAAATCTTTCACCCACCTGCGACATTTAGCCATAAAGTAATACTGTCTAGACGGCTCTTCTGTCGGAGGCGCTGAATTTATATCTATTATATCTAAATCAATTTCATTATACATTTCTCTTGACTTTTTTCCCTTTCCAACATATACTATACAAAAAGAAGCGGGTTTTTTACCGTACAGCTTTATGGCTCAAGCGGGGTGCTCGTTTCTTTTTTTATGTTTATGATATCATATAAATATAGTTTTCTATTCTCAGAATGTCTTATCACCAGTTCTGCATGAAATATATTATATCGCAAAACATCATTATTTTCATCAAAAACTGGTATTGCAAATCTGGAATCATATCGATACCAGCCATATTTCGCATTTTTATCATGTTTTCTTTCCAGATTTTCTCGAAATCTTTTATTTTGGGCAATTTCTATCATCTCTGGGATTCCTTGTGCAGCATTTGCTTTTGCCTTTGCCAATGTTCCTTTTAATTTTGCAGTATAATTTGAACCAGAATATTCATCAGGGAGATCACTGCCAATATATATGATTTCTTTACTTTCTGCGATTTCTATAAATTCTCCAACATACTGTTTTAAATATTGTTCAACCTCATCCCAGTCTATGTTTCTTTTCCCTTTAAATCGAATATCATTCACAATAACAATCTGGTTCCCGTTCACATCCTTGATAACGCTTATGTTTCTTTCCATAATCCTCCCTTGTACGCTACCCTGCAATAACTTTTCAGAATCTTGTTTACTCACACGAACGGGCATCCCATATTGACCACACAGGCTTTGGGGGATCTGCCATTTTTTTGTTCAAAATCTTTCACCCACCTGCGACATTTAGCCATAAAATAGTACTGTCTAAACGGCTCTTCTGTCGGAGGCTCTGAATTTATATCTATTTTGTCCAAATCCATTCCATTATACATTTTTTTGACTTGTTCCCTTTCTAATGTATACAACATTCGAAAAAAACAGGTTTTGCCATTCAAAGTTTTTTCAGATAGTTTACCGGAACTTTTTTCGTAAGCCAGACTCCGTTGACCGAACGGTAAAAGAGAAAGCCGTCTGCGGACATCTTTTCACAGTCCACTTGGTAGATCACCGGCTTTCCATGGCGGCTTCCTACCTGAAACGCCGTCTTTTGGTCACCGGATAGATGTACATAGAGCCTCCCCTTTGGAAGCAGACCGTTCCGGTCGATGGACTCCACATACTTCTCTGCGGTACCATGCCAGAGGGTCCGGGGCGGTCTGGTCACTGGAAGTTCCACATCCACCGGTATGGAATGTCCCTGATTCGCCCGGATCCTGGTCTTGTCTTCGTTAAAAGAATAACGCTGTTTATGGTCCGTCCGGACAATCTCCTCTAGCATCTCTTGATTAAATTTCTGCGTCTTTTGGATCCCTGCAATCAGCGCGCGCACATCTGCCCAGCCGTGTTCGTCCAGAGTGATTCCCGCAGCTTCCGGTTTATGACGCAGGATCAGACTTAAATATTTGCTTGCCTTTGTCAGATTCATAAACACCCCCTAGAACTCCACTGGTTTGTATTCCTTTTGGTCTACGGACAGATCATTTTTGAAAAAATCCAGGAAAATCTGAAAACATTCTTCTTCTTTCACCATCTTATAATACAGACGCGTTCCGTCTGCAGACTCAATCCCAAGTTCTACTTCAATCTCCTCTTCGTCGTCCGCCCGGGCCTGTACATAGCGGATTTGCTGCTTCTGCACCTTCGGCGCCGTCAGTACCACAAACTGATCCGGTGTGACAAGCATATCTTCCAGAAAATCTTCGAGCTCTTCCTCGCCAAACTCCCACAGTTCCCGTTCCTGATTTCGCAGAGTGAATGTCTTTTGCTCTTCTTGATTTTTAAAAACCATCATGCTCCCCTTTCTTTTTCTTTAAACAGTGTATTCCCATTGTAACACAAGCATTTATGGAATACAAACAGAACCTTTTACACAGATTCCCGACCGTCAGCCGAATCAAAAAAAGAGCCCTTGCAGATTCCTACACCCAAAATCTGCAAAGTCTCTCTCCCATTCTGCTTAAAATCTCATTGGAGATCGTCCCGGCTTCCTTCGCCATCTCCTCTGCCCGGATTTTCTGTTCCCTGCTCCTTCCGATGAACACCACCTCATCTCCCGGACACACTTTCGGCACTTCTGTCACGTCCAGAAGAAGCTGATCCATACAGATCCGTCCGACCACCGGCACCCGCGTTCCCCGTACCAGCGCATGTCCCTGATTGGACAAAGAACGGGGATATCCGTCCGCATACCCCAAAGAAACGGCGGCAATCTGCCGAGAACCATCCGCTTTCCAGGCCAGTCCATAACCCGCACCCTCGCCTTTTTGCAGTCTTCTGACACATCCAATCCGCGCTTTCAAAGACAGTACCGGTCTTAAAGCAAATCGTTGTTCCAGAAGAGGCGACGGCTCGCTGTATACCCCATAAAGGGCGATGCCTGCCCTGGCATAATCATACCTGCCGGACAGCCTGTCCCCGTTTAAAATCCCATAACTGCCCTGCAGGTGAACGGAAAAACCGGTCTTTCCATCTGCTTTGAGGCGGCTGAGCATCTCCTGGAAGCGCATCTCCTGCAGCCGCATATACGCCTGATCTGCTTCTGAATCCCCATCCGAGGTGCACAGATGAGAATAAATCCCTGTAATCCGGAGATTTCCGCCATCCCAGAGCTTTCGGATCGCGGACCTGTTTTCCCAGGACTCCCCAAGTCTGTGCATGCCGGTGTCAATGCCCACATGAACCGACAGTTGTTTTCCGGATGCTTTGAGTTCCTCTCCATATGCACAATCCAGAACGGTCTGGGTTAAATCGTACTCTGTCAGCGCCTCCAAATCCCGGGGATGCGTGTAGCCAAGAACCAGAATCTGCCCCCTGATTCCCGCCTGCCGAAGCGAGATTCCTTCTGCCGCAGACGCCACGCAAAAGTCTTTGATGCCCATGTTCTGCAGTTCCTGCGCAACCAGCACTGCACCATGTCCATAGGCGTTTGCCTTCACAGCCGGCATCAGCCTGCAGTCTTTCGAAAGCAGTTTTTGAAAATGCCGCACATTGTGCCGCAGATTTTCCCGGTCCAGCTCAATCCAGGCCCGGCCCGTCCCGCAAAAAATCTTTCTAGCCATAGATGCTCCTTTGCCTGCACCCCACGATGCCTCCCTCGTTGGTGCCGGAAAACCATACCTTTGCAGTCTCAGGCCATGAAAACCTGCGTTCCTTCCCCTTTTCCATGGAAAGATAAAAGATTTCCGTGCACGTGCCCTCCTCCGGTCCAAAAGAAAGATATGGGCAATTGGGGGAGGTGCTTTCTTTCAGGAAGGACAGATACTCTTCCAGAATCATCCCTTCCTGCTCCATGGCCATACTGTGGGGAAGCCCCACATACCGGAAGTGCCAGGGTTCTTCCCCGATGCCGGTCACTGACTCTTTGCCCGCCAGATAGCGCTCTGTGAATCCCCAGTGGGATGCTTTTTTTCGAAATTCACCGCAGATACCTTCCCTCGGAAATTGGGGACAGATAAAATCAATCTCCTCTTGACTCTCTGCCAGATCTACGGCAAGACCGCTTTCGTGTTCGCTGTGCCCAGGTTTTGCCACGTAGGTCCTGGTAAATGCCTCTCCCTCTTTTTCCAGAGTATCCTCCCAGATCTGCACCTGCTCTTCCCGGCTCCGGTAGCCGCTCACCAGGGTGATCCGGTCTTCGCTCCTGATCTGGGACAGAAGTCCCAGAAGCATGGCTGCTGTCTCCTTTTCCAGCAGGATTCCCCGGTCTTTTGCTGCATCCTCTGTCTGGCTGTCCGGTGCCGCATACCTGCCAAGTACCGACGTTCCATTCTGTCTGACCCGGCAAAGCGCCTTTGGACGACCCGCCTCAGAAAGTCCGTATTTTGGCGTCACCAGAATCAAAGAGCCGCTTTTGGTATCTTCCCAGGTCAGAGTGATACGCCTCATAACGCCTGTCCCTCCTTAAGAATCCGGTTTACAATCTCCTCAAAAGAATGCCCTGCCGCCTTCATCATATTGGGAAAACGGCTGTGGGGAGTAAAACCAGGAATGGTGTTGACCTCGTTAAAATAAAGTTCTCCCTGGTCCGTCAAAAACAGATCCACCCGGGCGAAACCGCTGCACCCAAGTGCCCGGTAAATCAGCCCTGCCGTCCTTTTGATCCTGGACATAGTCTCTTTGTCCACCCTTGCCGGCACATGGATATGGGAGGTCTTCAGCATATATTTCTCGGTATAGTCAAAAAAACCTTCCGAAAGTTCAATCTCATCCGCCTCTCCCACCAGAAGTTCTCTCGTTCCGATGACGGCACATCCTACTTCCCTGCCTTTGATCCGCTCTTCCATAATCACCATGGTATCATGGGAAAACGCACGTTCCAGGGCCGGGATCAATTCCTCTTCTTTCTGTACCATGGTAATGCCAAAGGAAGAACCCGCGCGAACCGGCTTGACAAAAAGCGGATACCCAAGCTGTTTGCCATCCTTCCACACCTGCAGTGCCTCATAAGGTTTCCTGACCACCACAGAAGCCGGTACGGGCACGCCTGCTTTGGCCGCGACCTGGTGGGCCAGTTCCTTATCCATACAGAGGGCAGAGCTCAGGACACTGCATCCGGCCAGCGGAATCCCAGCCAGCGAAAGAGCCCCCTGCACCGTCCCGTCCTCCCCGTTTTTTCCATGAAGGACCGGAAGTACCAGATCCAGATGAAGCACAAGGCGCCGTCCGTCTTCTGCATCATAGTACAGTCCTTGCACCCTTTTGTCCGTCGGCACAGATACCGGTGTGCACCATTCCTCCCGGCACCAGGTATCCTCGGCGATCCGGTCCGGATTTCCCCGATACCAAAACCACTGCCCGGTCGTCCTGTGAAGGCCGACCAGAACCAGATCATACCACATCCGATCCACATGACTGATCACCCCGTAAGCAGACTGCAGGGAGACTTCGTATTCCGATGAGCAACCTCCAAATAAAATCGCAATTTTCTTCTTTTCCATCACAAAAAACCTCCTGTTCTGGCAACAGTTTACCAGACAGAAGGTCTTCATCATTTAATATCCTGTTAGGGGTTTCCTAAGAAACTCTTAAGCCTTTCTGCAGATTTTCTGTATGGCTATTCTTCGTCCCCGCCTTCTTTCACCCATTGGGTCCCCGGGCAAAGCTGCCCGGTCAGCAGAAAATGCGCTGTGATCTTTGCCACCAGCTCCATATCCTCAACAGCCATCATCTTGGGGACCGGCGACTGGCCCCCGATTTCGACCGGTGCCAGAATCTCCACCGTGTCGTAATCTGCATTGTAAATGGAATAACTGATTCCTTCCTCTGTGGGATCATACCACAATGCAGCCCAGCCTCCGCCAAATTCGCCGCCCAGATAATGTCCTTCCCCCCATGGTTCCTGGGACAGATAAAAGCTGTAAACTTTTCCTTTTTTGATCGCGTCCGCAAGCTGCGCTGTCATCGCTTCCTTTGCTTCTTCACTTAACTCTGCCCAGCAGTCTTCCTCTTCCTGCGAAAAATCTTTCCAGGAAGAAGGTACCTTTCCCGCAAAATCTACCATGGCATAGCGAACCTTGCTGCTCCCTTCATAAGAGAGCCGGACCGATTCCCCATCCACAATCTCTATATTCTGAAAGTCTTCATCTTTATAAAAAGGCTCCGGCACTTCTATTTCCGGTGTTTCTGCTTTTTGCCTGAGGGCGTCCAATACCTCTGTATGAATCATCTGACTTCTGGGAGGCAGGTATGCTTTTTTCAGATTCGGCAGTTCTGCCAGCAGGCTGCAGTCTGTAAAATTCGTATGCTGCAGATCCAGCATCTGCAGATTTTTGCAGCGGGTCAAAAAGGAAAAGTCGTCAATCTCGATCTCCTGTAAAAGGAGATACTGAAGCGCTGTCATCTCTCCGATGATGGAAAAATCCCCCCGCTTCTCCACCAGCCAGGAAGGCGTCTCATACCCTTTTGTGCTCTTGGAACGGTTTGTCTTCCAGCGGTCCAGTCTCGTAATCCGGGCGAATTCCTCCAAAGTCTTTGGACAGCCTTCCACATTATTTTTAATCCAGACCAGAAGTCTGGGGTCGATGCCATATAACGATTCTTCTTTAGGTTCCTTCCGATGTTCCTTACTTACAAGTGACTCACTCATGTTTTCTCCTCCTGACATTCTGATATCGTTTCTATACTAAAAATCAGAATACCACAAATTTAAATGCATGAAAATAAAAGATTGAAAAAACAATTTTTCTTGACAAATAGTACTACAAAGAGTAGTCTGTATATAAAGACTACTCTTTGTAGTATCATCAGGAGGAAACAGATGGCAGAGATTCAATTAGGCGTAATCGAAGCCCGTTTTGCGGATCTGATCTGGTCGCGGGAACCGGTGACCACTTCAGAGCTGGTAAAACTGGCGCAGCAGGCATTTCAGTGGAAACGAACGACCACCCATACCGTCGTCAAACGACTGTGCGAAAAAGGGCTGTTTCAGAATCAGAAAGGAACGGTGACCTCTCTGATCTCCAGGGAGCAGTTTGAATCCATGCAGAGCCGCAGTTTTGTGGATGACACCTTTGGCGGGTCCCTGCCCGCGTTTCTCGCCGCGTTCACCCAGGGCAGCAGCCTGACACCGGAGGAAGCAGCTGAACTGCACCGGATCATCGACCAGACATCCGTATCAAGTAACCAGTAAGAAACGGCCACAGACTGTACAACTCCTGAAAGGGGAACTACAGAACACAAGGGAGGACTGACGATGGAGATCATCTTTTTGAAATTATTGAACAGGAGTATCGCTGCCGGATGGCTGATCCTGGCTGTCCTGGTGCTGCGGTTTCTTTTCCGAAAAGCCCCCGGATGGTTCTTCTGTGCCCTGTGGGGCATCGTCGCTCTCCGCCTGCTCTGTCCCTTTTCCCCTGTAAGTCCGTTCAGCCTCCTGCCAAGCGGCGAGACGCTCAGTCCTTATACGGTACAGTTTTCAACGGAACCTGAGATTCAAAGCGGCGTTCCTGTTCTGGATCATACACTGAATCCGATCATCCAGGATACGTTCACACCCTCTCCAGGCGCCAGCGTCAACCCTTTGTATGTCTGGACATTCTTTGCCGCTGTCCTCTGGGGGATCGGAGCTTTTTGTCTGCTTGCCCACGGACTTGCTGCCCTGATCCGGATTCGTAGCAGAATCCGGGAGTCCGTTCCTTTCAGGGACAATCTAAGGCTCTGCGACTCCATAAACGCTCCCTTTATTCTTGGGATTCTGCACCCCCGGATCTATCTTCCTGCTGATACTGACCAGGCTCAGCTTCCGTATATTCTGGCCCATGAGCAGGCCCATCTGAAACGTCTGGACCACTGGTGGAAACCGCTTGCCTATCTGCTGCTTTCGGTCTACTGGTTCCATCCCCTCATCTGGGTGGCCTACCACCTGTTCTGCCGGGATCTGGAACTTGCATGCGATGAAAAAGTGATCCGGGATCTATCTTTGGAAGAAAAGAAAGCCTACTCTCATGCACTGGTATCCTGCAGCCTGCAGCAGCGACTGGTCCTGACCTGTCCTCTGGCATTTGGAGAGATCAGTGTAAAAAAGAGAGTAAACCGAATCCTGCACTATCAAAAACCCGCATTGTGGCTCCTGGCCGCGGCAGCTGCTGCCGGTATCATCACTGCCGTATGCTTTCTGACCGACCCTCCGGAACATATCTCGCAGGATCGGGCCGCGATTCCCACCAACGAGAAAGAAACGCTCCCTGATACAGCGGGAATCCATTCTTCTGCAGATACCATGCCCCTTCCGTCCGCCGGAGACGGACAGGGAGATGCAGAAGTGTTTCCGAATTCAGATCAGAACCCGATGGAACTTCCCGGCTCACAGCCGCATCACGAAGACCCGCCGGATGCTTCAGACGCACAGACTCCGCACGAGACCGCAGAACCATTAACAGACGACACTGATCCTGCCGTCGCGTCTCTTCTGCAGGCGGCCAGCGCTGCCATCCTGGAGCACAACGCCTCATCCGGACCGGAAACGTATGATCTGGCCTGCTGCGATTTTACCATACTGGGAACAAAGTCCCAAAGTCTGGCCTCCGAAAGCAGTGAACAAACGTTCACCTCCTATGGCTGGGCATTATATCAAACCTATCATATATCGGAAACGGGGATTGAAGATGTGGGCGGAAGCCATATCCCTGTGGCACTGACCTTTGAAATAAAAGAAGATTCGTATAGTTTAAAAGATTACTGGGAACCCCGGGACGGCAGCTATTTTGCAGAAGATATCCGAAACCGGTTTCCGGAATTTCTGGCTGCTGACGGAATGGACAGCCAGAAATTCATCCTGCCCCAGACTCAGAGCTGCTACCGGCAGGCGGTGGAGTACAGCGGGCTTGACACGGACGCGGTCATCCGCCGCCTGCTGAAGACCATATGCTCCGATCCCGCGGTCTCCTCCGCACCCCGGGACTATATTCAGGCTCATGCACTGGAATACCGGGAACTTACTTATTATGGAAGCTATACGCTTTCATACTGCTTCCGCCGTTTTCAGAAAGGCGGTGAGACCGGACTGGAGGGCTGGATCATGGCCCTCGTGTGCGAAGAACTGCTTGAGACCAGAGAAACACTGCCAGCCAATACTGATACTGCACAAACCGGACAGCTCTGGTATGATACACTCTATACCCATGCTTCCAACCAGGTGGAACTGTATCTGCAGTGAAGGAGGGGACTGTCAGGATCCCTGAGTCTGCCCATATCGTTCCCAGAGGTCTTTGAACGGGTGGGATTCCTGTTCCATGCCGGTCATATCAACATTCCGATATCGAAAACCAGACCACTGTTTTGCCTCCTCGGTAAACCCCTGCATTTCCAGCCTTTTAAAATCTTCAAAAAATTCAAATTCCTCTTCGGTTATGATGCGCATGTCCTCCAGACCGCTGCGGCCCAGCCGTGCTATGAATGCAGCATCCATCACCCTGTCTTCTCTTCGGGTAAATCCCAGAACATAGGGCACCTGATCTTCTCCGAATTCGATCCATTTCGGTTCAATCCGGTCATGATCCTCGTACATTTTACCGAGGCATGTGTAGTTCTTGGTTTCGTATACGGATATACAGCTGTTCGTGGATCTTTTCTGACGTTCTATATTGATAAAATAGGTTCCGTCCGGAGAAAAGCAGAAGCCGTCATCCTGACTGCCGTTCACATCAGAGAATTTTACCTTGTACAGAAGCGCTCTCGCATCTGCAGAATATACCGCAAAATATGCTCCAGTAGATTTTACCACAAATGTATTATCTGCAGGAGAAAATGCCGCATCACAGCCATGAGGGATGTCCTTAAATCTGGCAAGCTTTGCACCTGTATGATCATACAGGTATACCGCCCGGTCCGAGCAGCCGACCGCGTATTGTTTATTTGTGATGTAGGTCCAGAATTTTTTCATATTCATTTTTCCTATATGCAGGATATCCCGTTGACACACTATGTAAACAGGATTCCTTCCATCTGTTCCGCAATCTTCTTTGAGATCTCTTTATGGAGGTATACTTCATTCAATTTTCGTTTCGAATATTGCAGATAAGTACCCTTCGTTGCAGACACCAGTACATCTGTAAAAAACCGTTCCCAACTGAAATATTGACTGCTTTCTATAAACTCCTCCGGATTCTCCAAGAGTCGATTCAAATTTTTCTCGGTAACAACACCGGAGCTCAAAATGAGCCACTCAAACGATTCCGGAAGATATAACAGGATTCTATTTTTCTGTCTGATCAGTTTCATGACCCGATCCATTTCCGGTCCGAATGCAGCTCCATCCGCAATCACAAGTATTTCCTGATCCTGCCTTTTCATCAATTCTGCAAATATATTTGATTTTCCCCCGGCACTGACCACTTTGCCACCGCCTGCCTTGGACAGACCTTCATAAAACTCATACCCGGCATTGGAATCTTCCACAATCACCTGACTCACCTTTACTGGCTTTGTAATATCTTTCCTTCCGTAAATTCGGAAAAACTCATGATATGTCTGTTTCAATGATGCATATTTCCCGGATTCACAGATCCCATAGATCTCGTCCACACTATAGGGAAGATTCGGCAGACTTTCTCTTGTCACAATGACATAATAATTATCCGACCCGCGAACCGCCTCTGCAAACTCTCTGGTGGGCAAAAACGCATTATCTTCGTCTATAAAAATGATATGATCTTTCGTAGCTGACAGGATCAGCTTCCAGTCTCTGCCAGAGAGCGTCCGGCAGGCCTTCGGACAAGTAAGCTTTATACCGCTGCTCTCCCCCGACTCATAGTACTCCCGGATCATCTCCACAAGAGTGGTCTTCCCGGTGGCACTGTTCCCTTTGATGATCGTGATATTTCTTCGGATCGTAAAATCATAACGCACCTTCGTATTGGCAACCACAACCTCATAGCTTCCTTTCAACCGGCATCCCTCCTATCCAACGATCAGCCCCGCAATCGGCAGTAATTCCCTCATATTATGGACGATCTGATCCGTATTCAGAATCTTTATAACAAATTCTTCCTCCCCAAAGTCCATCAGATGCCTCAGATTAATCGTCACATCCTGCATTTCTCCGATTTTCAGGATCCATTTGGCGCAGTTATCCCCACAGGCAGAAGCATTAAATATTTTTTCCGGCACTTTATAAATATTCATCAGAGTCTTGACACCTCCGGACAGCTCCCGGGGTGAGATTCCTCCCAGTACCGGACTGTCAATTACCCGCGGCCCAATAACGATTGACCGGTCCACATCCCGGATCATCTCTTTGGACAGTTCATCCGTGATCCATTCATCTGTATAGGTGTTTTTAAAATAAACTACCGGATCATAGATTGCCTCCGGCATGTCACCATAAAACACAGAAAGCATCTTCTTCCTCCTTTTCTCGCTTTGGCATTTTTTCTTCCTGTTTCCTTTTACATTTTCCAACTACGGTATTGCCGCCATTTCCTTTCAGCCAATAACAGGTCTGGATTTCTCCTATGAAAATCTGAGCCTAAAACAGGCACATACGTCCCGTGATGAAAGCCTCTTCGTCAGTCTCCCACCACTTTCGTAACCTGCAGCACCACCTCACTGAAATATCTGGATTCCACTTCCCCCAGCAGGCACCGGTTTTCTTTTCGGAATGCACCGCTTCCGGGTACTTCTTCGGGCAGGCGGTAGAAAAAAAGCTGACGGACTGTCACCTCCTGGTTCTCGCAACCCACCGAACAGCCGGAGAACGTCAGTTCGGCGCCAAATACCCCGTCTCTGCGGTAATAATTTTCAAAATGTCCCGCATCCATGGTCGGTCCCCGGAACCATCCTGCCTTCAGAAGCTGTCCGGACAAAGACAGACCGTTCAGCGTCCTGTCCTCGAATCGGGCAAGAACCGTCTTATCTCTTTCTTCCTGCGTCACCCGGAAAACCGGACGGCCCAGCTGTTCAAAGGGCTGGGTAATCTCATAATCCGAAAGCTGTTCCTTCCATGCCGCAAGTACTTTATCGGACAGCTCAAGGGGGTGCACAAGGCCGATCTTTCCGGATTCCGGGAAAGGACAGGTTTCCTCTTCTTCGGTGTTAAAGCTTCCATCCTCCATATACCGGAAAGTCCCCTGAAGCTCCGGTCCTTCATAGACACCCCAGATCAGCCCCATGGCAAAGGACTGCATGACCGGATTGTTCACAAACAGCGCCTGCCATTTCTCCGGTTCCCAGAAACGCGCCGCCAGCAGGGCCTGTTCCAGACGAAGCTTCTGGCTGGCAGTCACCTCTTTTAACTGTTTTTTCATCTGCCGGAAGGCCTGATTTGCAGACACTGCTTTTTCCGGATCATCCTGTCTGCCGGGAGCGGGCAGATTCTTCAGACGCTTTCCGGTGCTGTCATAGATCTCTGCTTCCAGCGCCGCATTCAGGCGCACGGTAAAACTTCGGGGACCATAATCAAAGACCTGTTCCATCTTCCCGTCAAAACCCAGATCCGGCACCAGGCGGTCTTCCAGTTCTTCCCGGCTGATGCCAAGGGCTGTTGCCGCCTGCCGAAGCGCTTCTCCCGCTGCATTTTTTACCTGACGGAACTTGTATTTTCTTGACATCTGATCCACCAGACGCAGCGCCTCCGGACTTTTGTTCAAGGCAAGGGCGCGTACCGCCTCCGCCGCCATAGCCCCTCTTTGATGCTCTGCCCAGTCTTTGATCTGTCCGCAGAGCACCGGGATCACAGACTGTCCGCCATGTACGGACAAAGCATAGAGTACCCAGCGTTTTTTTGCCTCCGCTCCCGCCGACAGCCAGCCTTCATACAACGCCCGCATATATCCGGAAAGCGCTTCCGGTTCCAGAGGCGAGGCCAGCTTTTTTGCATCCTCGCTGAGCCCTGCAGGTTCCTGATCCGCATAGGCTGCCAGGATCGAAAGCAGATATTCTTTTGGAACAGTCTCCCCGTCCCTGCGATGTACCTCCGGAAGCGTCAGGCTCTGGACCCACTCTATCTTTTTCTTCCGGCTGCCCCGGAAGATCTCCGCCGACAGCCGTTCCTCCATCCGTTTCGTCCGTCCGGACCCGTCCACATCCTTCGCTTCCTGTTCCAGCTCTTCTGCCAGCGCCGCCAAAGAGGCTGCCAGCTTTTGATTCTTCTCCCGGTCGCAGGCCGTTCTGACAGCCTCCAGACAGGACGGGTCTCCCCATTCCCCTAAAAGCCAAACGGCAAATTCCCGTTCTTTTACTTTCTTTGATTCCAGAAACGCCAGCACTTCCGGTTTCCACTCCGGATGCTCCCGGCCGATCTCAAGAACTTTTGTACGCACCTGCTTTGTGCCGGTTCCCACACAGGAGAGAAACAGGTCCCGGTAACGGCCGCTCTGATGAGCCAGAATCTCAAGTCCCAGACAGCAAGCCGGACCGCTCCCTTCTCTTATGCTCCTGGTCATCCCCTCTTCCCAGCGCTCCATATCCTGTGCCGCCGCACACTCTGTCAGCGCTTTCGCACACCGTTCCAAGTACAACGCTTTCTCCTTTTTGTTCAGATTCTCTCCCATGGCGCTCAGGGCATCCACCTGATAAAAGACCGAAATGTGTTCTTCGGCAAAAAGGTCCAAAATTCCGCGGATCTGACGCGGATCACACAGCAGTTCCTCCGGCTTCCCGCCGAAAGCTTCTTCCTGAAACACCGGATAATATGCAAAATATCCTGCCATTTTCCGCAGCGCTTCCAGCACCATTCCTCTTCTGTACAGGGACGGATCCTGCTGTTTCAGTTCAGAAAACCGCTGATGATTTTCCTTTTCCGCATACAGATCATTGCCCCATTCCTTAATATGAGGTTCCAGCACCTCTGCAGAGCAGGCGCCCAGCACATACTGCCTTGCATCCTCTTTTCCCGGACTGACCCGGGACACGATCTCGGACGCCAGCTTCTCCCGCCAGGTCGTCTCAAACTCGTCCTGAAGCTCCTGACAGTATCCCGTACGACGTATGATTCCCATTAGCTCCCGGTATAGTCTGCTGTCCGCTTCCTCTGCTGCCTTTTTGACTCCTTCCGGACATCTGGATGCCATGCGCTCCACCGCTTTTGTATAGCCCAGATCCACACAGTGCAGAATATAATCCTCATCCGGGATTGGCAGCATCTCTTCCATCTCCATCATGCGGGCGTCAAACCAGTCTTCTTCTGTAATTCTCATACAGGTTTCCAGCACCGGATTTCTTCCCTGGCGCCACAGATTCATTCCCGCAGATGCCCTGCCCGCCGTGTTGACCGCCGCCATCATCCGCAGGATAATCTCAAAACGCAGGGAATGTTCCAGTGCCAGAAACGCACAGCCGGAGAGAAACCCGGTCTCCATGCCTGCCCGCCGCTCTTTATAAATGGACAGAATCCGATTGGGAAAGGGGGTATCCTTGCCTGCATTTTTGGCATAGGACTCCAGGGACACCAGCTCCTGCTTCTCAAACGCCGACAGATCCAGAAAAGAAGCGATCAGGCTCTCTTCCAGTTCCTGTACAATCATCGGCGCCGTATCTGGTTCTGTGTGATGCAGATACATGGCCAGAAGAAGCATCCTTGTATTGCTCACCTTCCCAAACCGGGTACGATCATAGCAATACGCCGCGGCCCGCAAAAACAGGTCCGGATCCTCTGCCCCGGACTGACACAGAGCCTTCACTTCTTCCGGTTTCCGCCGGTGAAGATATTGCACACACATCCCTGCACGAATCGCCGTCTTCTGCTCTTCAGCCTGGGTACTGGTCAGATACACCAGTGATCCTTCCAGTTCAGAAAGACAAGACGGCTGTTTAAAGTCGGTCAGCAGTATTCCCGCTGTAGACCCTCCCACAGCCACCAGAAAACGCATACAGCGCCCAAACTCTTCTGTCTGTTTCTTTTTCCTTAGCCAGCCTGGATAATCCCCGTCTTCCCACAAATAAGAGGGCATCGTCAGTTCCAGGCTCTGATGCATTACCAGTGAAAGAAGCTCTTCGTCCTCCGGCAGATCCATATCCAGATAACGTTCTGCAAGTTTTCGATTGGCTTTGAGCATGCCAATCGCCTTGAAAAATTTTTGTCGGATCGCTCCGTTCTCTATGTCTGTTGTGATCATATTCTTCTGCTCCCTGTTGTTCTCTCCTGTCATTTCTTCTGTTTTGGTCCCGCTGTTTTTATGCGCAAACAAGGGTTCTGTCTGCATGATATCCGGTGAAACTCCGAAGAATCAAAGACCCCGCTGCAAGCAACAGGATATCAAACTTGCAGAGCAGCGGGGTCTTTGACCCTCGCGGCAGTCGCCAAATGTATGCAAGCAGCCACTTGGCTCGTTGCTCGCGGGAATAAATCCTCATCAGCAAGGCGGAGAAAGGAAGCGATGCAGTGGCATCGTTGACCTCCGACCACGCGGTCTGATGGAAATTCAGGCAAGGAAGTTTCCCTGAATAGAATGCAGACAGGACACTATTTTTGTCTTTCCTGTACGGACACCGACAGATATTTTAATTATATCATATCCTCACCACTTTTTTCTAAAAATCTTTTCGTAAACGTCTCCAAATATCCTGGCCACCTCCATCACCTTCGCGTTCTCAATCAAAGAGACCTACCAAAAAGTTTTTTCGTCAGGTAGTCTGTCTGTTCTTGTAGTGCCTTCTCGTGTCTGGACTTTTCGTCAATAACAAGACAGAAAGATCTGATCAGCTCCGTCTGCTCAGATACAGATGTTTTTCACTCTGTTTTCAGCGCCTTTGGCTGGTCGATATCAATCCCTGACATCAACCGCTCAAACTCCCGCCAGGAAAAAAGCGAGCAAGAAACACTTTGTTCCCTACTCGCCCTTTTCTGCATCCTGTATGGCAGCTACTTGTCCATGTATAAGGGACATATGAATGATGATACACAGGACAAATATATTATATTTATGGATTACATCTACTACAAGCCCCATATCCCTGCGCTATAGCTGCAGCCTTGTCTATTTCTATTTTACTTTGCCTAAGATAACTGCAACTTCCACGATGGTATTTGCTTCCAGTGTTTGTTATGTATACAATGGTTCCTCCGGATGGTTCTGAATTACCAGAAGGTTGTTCTATGCTTGCAGAACTGGAGCCTGGTCCAGTGACTCCTTCTGAAGTACTTGAGCTTAAGGAATTGTTATTCTTTTCATAATCACTAATTCTGGATTGTAATGTGGTATTCTCATCAGTCAGTGATTTATTTTGTGATTCTAACTCTGCAATTTGTTCCTCATATTTCAAAACAGTCTCGCTATCCTTACTTAAAGATTCAATTTCATTCTCCTTCTCATCCAATTGCATTTGAAGAGTTTGATTTTGATTTTTTACTTCCACTATTTCATTAGTCGCATCAGCATAAGAACTTTGTAATTCCTCATTTTCTTCTTGAAGGATTTCAAGATTTTCTTTTAAATCCGTAAGTTCCTGGGCATTATTATTTCCTCCAGATCCTATTACTGCAATAAAGAGGATTACTGATATTACTTGCCAAAATCGTGTGCTTTTTAAGAATTTTTTCATTGGTGTTATTTTCTCCTTTTATATTTTTTTAATTCTATTATAATTTTTTTGCTTTTGTGCAAAAAATACTTACTTTGCTCTTTTTTCTACATATTTTGCAATTGGTAAAATATAATTTTATAGCTTATTATAAATATCTATGATATACTAATACAAAAAAATTGGGACCGAAAAAAATAATCTATAATCTCAAACTAATGTTTTTTACTGAAAGGATATATATGTCGCAAATTTTTAGTGAAGCACTGAATATATTTAGCATCGTAATTGCTATAGCTGGTATCTTAATTGGAATTATTGTAGCACGGCATTATTTCAATAAATCCCAAAAAATGTTAACAAGAAGTAAAAAAATGGATTGGGATGAAGTTTTAAATGCTATAAATGATATTATCAAACAGCTAAAATGCATAGATGAAGAAAAAAGGTTCATCCCTGATGTGATTTTTGTTCCAAATATTAAAAGCATAATTATTAGAAGTCGCTATTGGAAGTAAAAAAGCACCAGATTATTATTGGAAAGTGGTTAATCCAGGTGCTCTTTACTTTCCATGGGGAAAACCAGAATGATCGTTATATCATTTACCAGAGAGACACCATTAAGGTGTCTACAGTCTGCATATTTTGCTTTATTGTACCTGCTATATGATTATCATTGATTTTTCTGGTTTTCCCTAACCTTATCCTGATTGTAGCATAAGCATCGCCTCACGAACGTAAGGATTTTATATAATCCAGATATTCCGTCCCATGGCAACCCTGGTCCATCAAAAACCAGGTTTCCATCAGTTCTTCCATGGAAATTTCATCTTCACCCCCAAAGGGGATCACAAGCAGATCTGCGTTCCCCTGTTCTGCAAAGAAACCTTCTTTTCGCAGTTCCCCCAGTGCCTCTGCCATCCACTTACGGATCAGGTAGCACTCTTCATCAAAAGCATTTTCAAATTCCAGTTCCAGCTCCTTATACCAGGCGAATGCCTCCGCCGAGCAGTCCTGATCAGAACACATGGTACAGAAGTACAGACTGTTCTGTTCCAGATAAGCCTGCAGCTGTCTGAACAGATCCGATTCCGCAGACATCACATCCCATTCTGCCCAGGCTTCAAAACGATAATAACTTTTTTCCTCTTCATCACAGTCATTGACATTTTCCAGATAAGCTTCTTCTGTATTGAAATACAGATAAGTCTCAAAATTTTCATAGTAGACACTCTGCACCACATCCCCAATCTCAAAGGAAATGCCGTAAACCGTCTGATCTGCATGCTGCATCTGAAACCTTGGATAAAACTCTCGGACTGCCGCCTGAAACAGGGCCTGAAACTGCTTCTGATCCAGTCTGCTGTCCATATCTTTTTTCTCAAAACGCTCTGTTAAATATTTTGCTGTCTGTTCTTTCGTCATGGTCTGTCTCCTTTGACTTTGATCTATACTTCTATCTCTAAATATGCGCCTTTATCATCCCATCTTTTCCTCTACAGATCCAGCCTCATATAGATGGATGTACTTACCGGGCTGTCGTTATAACGATCAATGGTGTAAAATCCAAACTTCTGATACATCCGGATTGCACTTTCCAGAAACGGAAGCGTATCCAGCAGCATATAAGAATACCCGATTTCTTTTGCATCACTGATTATTTTCTGCATCAGCTGTCCGCCAAGCTTTTGCCCGCGAAACTTGGGTCTTACATAGAAGCGTTTCATCTCACAGTTTTGTTCGTCTATTTTTCTCAGGCCGATACAGCCTGCTGCTTCTTTATTGCAGGAAGCCAGATACAGCCGTCCGGAAGGCATCCCATATTTTTCTTCCAGGTGATTGATTTCTTCCTCATAATGTTGAAGCGCAAGGTACTTTTGAATGGAACGATCATTGGCGATCAACATTTCTGTGTATTCTGAAAACAGCTCCGTAATCTCTTTTGTGTGCGTATAAGCCAGAACCATTTCTGTGTTCATCGTGCTTTCCTCCTCTGGAATCCAACGGGTTTTTCATCATTTTAGTGCAATGCGTTTTCTGTCCATGTCATTGTTCCACACAGTCTGTTGCCGCCCAACAAAGCAGCCCTCCAAAACTGGAAGGCTGTTTTGTTGAAAAAACTTCATCCTTTCAAATAGGAAACTTCGTATAAGATGTGTGAAACACCATCAGAGCCACACGGAAAAATCAAGGTGTTACCACCGGTTTTCCGTCTTTATCCAGCAATACCGTAAAACCTGCTGCATTTCCATTTCTGTGAAACAGATAGTTGACCCCGGTCTCCGTATCAACCCAGATCTCTATCACATCAATAGTTCCCTGTTTGTAAACTCTTTCAAAACGATCCATAAATCATGCTCCTTTCTTAACTCCTGATCTTGTTGTCACTGTTCCTTTCCCGCCGCCTGTACAAGCTGCAGTACGATCTCACTGAAATACCGGGGGCTGACTTCTTCTTGCACACCGTTTTCTTCCCCGCCCTTCTGATCCGTATCTGTGTCCGGCCGGTAGAAGACGGCGTCGTACACCACGACATTCATATTTTCGCCGGTGATGCTGCAGCCGGAGAAAGACAGCCGGACACCCGTTTTTCCATCTTCCCGATAAAAGGTATCATATTCTCCGTTGTCTCCCACGGGCCCTTTATTCCAGCCAAACCTGGTCAGCTTGCCGGAAAGCGACAGGGCATTCACTACATTTCCTTTAAAACGGGACAGTTCCATCCGGGACTGCTCTTCTTCGGTGGGACGAAAGATCGTACGGGCCAGCTGTTCAACAGGCTGTGTAATCTCATAATCCGAAAGCTGTTCTGCCCATGCCGCCCGCTCTTCTTCGGAGAGCTCCACCGGATGCACAAGCCCGATGGTCCCCTGTTCCGGAAATGCAAAAGGCTCTTCCTCCCGGGTGTTGAAACTGCCGTCCTCCATATACCGGAAAGTCGCCTTTAACCTCCCGTCCTCATAGACACCCCAGATCAGCCCCGCCGCAAACTGATGCATAACCGGATTTTTCACAAAAAGCTCTTTCCAGCCGGCGGCCTGCCAGTACCTTCCGGCGATCAGCGCCTGCTCAAGCCGAAGCTTCTGGACGGCCGCCACGGTTTTCAGCTGCTTTTTCAGCTGCTTAAACGCAAGGTTTGCCGCTTCTGCCTGCTCCGGGTCATCCTGCTTTTTGGGGGAAGGCAGATTTTTCAGCCGCTTTCCATCTGCGTCATACACTTCCGCTTCCAGAGACAAGGTCAGCCGGACCGTAAAGCTGCGGGAACCATAATCAAACATCCGTTCCATTCTTTCATCGAATCCCAGATCCGGCACGATCCGGTCCTCCAGATCCTCCCGGCTGATCCCAAGCTGCAAAGCCGCCCCTGCAAGCGCATCGGCCGCTCCTTTTTTTACCTGACGATATTTGAACTTTCTGGAAATCTGATCCACCAGAAGAAGTGCGGCAGAAGTACCGTTCAGCGTGAGTGCCTTCACCGCCTCCACCGCCAGCGCCCCCCGGAACTTCCCGGGCAGTTCTTTGATCTGCTGATGAAGAAGGGGAATCATTGCTTCCCCTCCGTGAATGGACGCTGCATACAGAACCCATTTCTTCTTGGCCTGTGCTCCGGTCTCCAGCCAGCGGAAAAACAGATCCCGCATACATGCAGAGAGCTCAGCCTGTTCCAGCGCATCTGCCAGCCTCCCTGCATCCTTTGAGATACCCGGCACATCCATAAACGCATAGCAGGCCATAATCGCCTTTAAATAATCCTCCGGCACTTCCATACCGCCCTTTGTATGGATCTTTTCGTAAGGTTTCTGGAAGGCCCACTGTACCTTCTGTCTGCCGCCGTTTTTCAGGCAGTCTCCGGCCAGCTGTTCCAGGTCCACCATCTCCTGTTCTGCGCCCAGAAGCTTCTGCAGATATTCGGATATCTTTTTATTCTTTTCCTTCTGAAGCGCCTTTTCAAGCTCTGACCGGTACTGCTCCACACCCCACTGTTTCAGTACCCACACTGCCATCCGGCGCTCTTTCTGCTTTCTGGATACGAGCATGGTTTTAACCTCCTGCTCCCATTCTCTGTGTCCTCCGTACACGGACAGCAGAACCTGCTGCACCTGTCTGGAACCATCACCGGCACAGGCAAGAAGCGCATTTTTATATTCCTGCCCATGGCGGTCCATAGTAAGGATACAGAAAATCCGCGTCATGGCAGCACCATTAAGAGCGGCCTTTTTGTATTCCTCCCCCCACACGCTGATCCTCTGATCCAGAGCCTCCACGCACTCCTTCTGAAAAGCGTCCTGGTCCTGCGCTTTATAATAGCACTCATGGATACTGGCCAGAGTATCCAGCTGATAAGATACAGGAACCTGCTCCTCCTGGAAGATCTGAAAAATACTTCCGATTTCCTGCACAGTCAAAAGCTCACTAAGGCCAAATTCCTCCAAACGGAACATATAAAACCGGAAATAGCTGCCGTGCATCAGAAGCCCTTCCATGGCCACCGCACGCCGATAGAGCTTTTGCATCTTTGGATCATCCCGCAGAAGTTCCAGCCGGTCATTCTTATATCCATAATAGCCGCTGGCATCTTTGCGCCATTCCTTGACGCAGGGCAGAATCTCCGAAAGCTCTGCTTCCCCGAGGAAATACTTCCGGGCAACCTCCTCATTGCTTTCAAAGTTGGTAACCAGCTCCTCTGCCGCCTTCTGCCGGTACTTCTCCTGCTCAAAAATTTTCTCGTGCAGCGCCAAAGCCTGCCGCCTGGCCGTCTGAAGCAGATTGTCATACTGCCAGAGAGACAGACTTTCGGTCACCTCCGCGATGGCAGATGGATATTTGGTGAATACCATCTTCCAGATATCGTCCAGCCGCTCCCGGATGCCCCACCGGGCCCAGTCTGCCGGAGAGATGGGAAGTTCTTCCAGCAAAAACTTCCTGTGCCGGTTAAACCAGTCAGCATCCGCCATATAACGGCAGATACCAAGAAAACAGCTTCTGCCTGCTTCCTGATCCGCCGCTGCCAGAAGCTTCAGTGCTGTCTGGAAAGACTCCCGGTGTCCAAGGGAGAGATACGCACATCCGGTCAGAAGGGCCAGCCGGTCTGCAGAACTTGTCCGGCCTCTTAAAATCTTCCTGATTTCTGCGGGAAACGGCGTATCCCCATATGTATGAAGGACATAGTCCTGAAGTTCTGACCGTTCTGCATCTGTCAGCGCATTACCTGCAAAAAGTTCCGGAAGTCTTTCAAGAAGTCTTTGCTCCAGCCATCCGGACAGCACCTCTGTCTGCTTATTTTTCACAGTGTCCAGACTCATACAGCACAGCCAGATCCCGGCCAGCAGCATTTTCGGTGCATCCTCAGAGCTCCGGCAGAGCTCCATGGCCTGGATCAGAACCTCCGGATCTTTCTGCCCCACACTGAACAGCACGCTTAAGCGGCCCTGCTGCAGGGTATTCGCTTCATGGGCATACATCTCCGCCCAGAACGCCGCACGCTGTTCCTTTGTAAGCCACCGAAGAAGCCAGTTTTCATTTTTGTACCGGACCAGCACACAGACCGCGGAAGAACCTCCCACTGCCGCCACAAACTGCACATAGCGCCCAAGCAGCTCTTCTTCTTTTTCATCTCTGAGCGCCTGACACCAGTCCAGACATGCTTCCTGTCCGGAAACACCGAGCAGGGCAAAATCCTGCTCCTCCACCTGTTCCAGAGAATCAGATGTTCCGTCCGCAGACGAATCCGCTCCCTGCGCAGACTCCAGATACTGTTCCGCAATCCTTCGGTTTTTTTCCGTCAGCTTCAGACTGTCCAGAGCATCGGTCAGAAGCTGTGTCAGATGATTATTTTTCAGATTCATATGTACTTCCTCTTCGTTCCCTTTGATCAAATGTTTTTGTATTATCTTTTTCCTTACACCATTTCAGCAGCACTGCCGGTTTTCTTCAATCAAACGGTTTTTATTTATTATATCAGATAATCACAGCTGTGTGGGAAATAAAATATAAAATCAGAAAATAGCAGGAATGAATTTTCAAACAGGCTCAAGCAAAAAGGAGCGCTGCAAATCGGCTGATCATTCACCTGATTTACAACGCCCCTTCCACGGACGAACTTCATGTCTCAGTCCAAAGGACTGGAATCTGTACCATATGTTTTTTATGTCTCTGTCAGTTTCTGTATCGCCTCTTCTTTGGTATTAACAAAGAAAAAGTCTTTGCCGCAGTTTGACTCATAGATAAAGTCCCGAAGCGGCTTACTGGTATAATGGGAATAATCACCGTAAATCGCGATCTTTACCTGGTAATTCATAAATTTCTGCAGGATCTCTCCGGCCAGCCCTGTACTGAGAATAAAAAAATCCTCACATACTGCCTCCTTGTCAAGGACAATTTTCTCTGCCCCTGTCTCATATTTTACACTCATGACCAAATCCAGCGCAGACTGTACATCGGTGATTACTTTCTCATCACTGGAAACAACTGCAATACCGGCTTTGTTGTCTTTCATATATTCAATATTCATAATATCCTCCTTAACCTGAATATGCAGTACAAATTCCAGCTAAGAATCAATTCTACTCCATGTCTTCCGGGTTGTCAAGCGCTCAAATCATACCACGTAAGCTCACAGAATCATAAAAAGGCGCACATCTGCCATAGCAGCAGGCGGATATGCGTCTTTTTTTGTTAAAGCTGAACATATTCCTCCAGATCGGGATATGTTTCCAGATGATTCCGCACATAAGTGCGGGTAAAACCAGCGAATTTGTATGTACGGCTGAGCATCCCGCGGAGGGTGTACAAAGTGCGGTCTGACGGACTATTGCGGTATTGCTCCAAGGTCTTATATAGAAGATTCATGGTTTTGCGCAAAGCATTTATGCGGGTCTGACATTCCATGACACGAATTCCAGTATTCTTTTTCTCAAAGCACTCGGTCAAAAGCTCGGCGGTCATAACAGCGGCTTTCGTGTCTGCAGTGGGCTGAACCGAAACATGATCATTCAAAAATTGTTGATTCAAGACAGACTCTGGGTCCTCTTTACAACAGTCCAAAATAACACCATGGTACTTGCCCTGATTTTTAACCGAATTGCAGTGTGCACAACTGAGAAACAGGTTGTCCCAATCAAATTTCAGATTCTTGTCGCCGCCGTGGGGACACAGATGCTCTATCTCTATACTTTGGAGTTCATCAATCTCGCATAGGTAGCACTTTTCATGAAAGTCCTCTGCTAGCTGGCGTATAACGTCTGATTCCCGATAATTACCATTTGTGTTTACTTTTTCTCTTGCCAGGGACGAGGGCGGCACGGGAGTTCTTTCTATCTTGACCATGACGCTACCCCTTATTGGCGAATTCCAGCTTGAGGCGACTGTACTCAGTGGCAATTCCCAAGGCCAAATAGTCAGGAACCTCGTCCAGATACATTTCCAGCTCGGCAGCTTTGACAAAATCCTCATCCGTCAAATCAGATTTCTGCACAAGTTGGCGGTATTTTTCAAATTTTTCCCGCAGTTCCTGAGAGAGAAGGTCAGCGCCGAAATAGCCCTCAACAATACCTTCGTAGGGGAGATTTGTCAGACCGTTTTCTACCAGCATATGCTTTTCAAGATCATAGACGACTGCATTCGGCGCGGAGTTGAGGACAAAGGGTGAATGAGTGGTCATGATAAATTGAATGTTAGGGAATAGTTCTGTGAGAATGGGAACAATTTTCTTTTGTAACTCCACATGGAGGTGGGTTTCGACCTCGTCAATAAGCACGATGCCCTCCAGATCATAGCGGCGCTGGGACTCCATACGCATCATCAGGTCACCGATGATATCAAAGACTGCCGCATAGCCCATAGACATGGTGTTGAAGTCGAAAGGTTCGAAACCGTCAATAGCAATGGTAAACTGGAATGTCTCAATATCAAAATTTAATTTGAGGGAATTGTTATCGTAAATCAGGCGAAGAATATTCTCAAAGCGCTGGAACCATTCTTCAATTTCTTTAGCACGTTTGGAATTTTTTTCACTCTTTGCAAAAGCTTGAGTAGCTTTTAAGCTAACCATATATCTTACTAATTCGCGGGAGGGCTTATCATATCTATCATAAAATGGATGAGGTGTTATTTTTACAACATTATTTGGGACATCTACTATGAGGTGATGTAAGTCTTCAAAATAGGCTAAAATCAGCTGGCCTGACCTATACTTTTCCTGTAATTTTTTGACAGAGATGCAGCTAATGGCTATATCCCCTGAAACAGGGCTGCTAATGGCCACCTGTTCTATGTCACCGCGCCCTTCTGTGGGATCAGCTGTATAACATATACAGTCAGCAAGTTTTTCCAGCACGCTGGTTTTCCCGCTCCCGTTTTTTCCTGTAAAAATCAAATTTTTGCGGGTGTCAGCAGACAACGGAATATAAATATTGCTCAGATGCCGGATTTTATTGATCTGAATCCCGGTTAAAAAAGTCTGTTCCATAGAGATTCCTCCTGCGCTTGTTATTTTCAGTATACGCTATTATGTCATGAAAAACAAGTAGCTTTACTCCTTGAATGGGTGTCATACCATTTCCTCCAAATAAAACCGCATTTTCCAAAGCTGTCTGTACTACTTCCATCACAAATCGAAAATTGCTAATTAATCATTCACCGAAAAAACCGCAAATATGTAGTACAAAATCGTGTGTCCTCTTGTCAACGGAGGTTGTCGTATCCTATAATTATAATGTAACATTTATTTGACATTTTCCTACACAAAATCGGAGGTACGATCATGAAAAAAATGGATGAGATGGAACGGAACATTCAGCTGCGTTCTGAAGAATGGGGATACAGAACCGTCCTTCTGGCACTTGGGATATGGACTTTTTTCAACTGCTGGCAGACCCTGGGAAAAGGAGACGTCTACCGTCCTCTTCCGGGACTGATCCTGTGCTTTGCCGTATGTGTCCAGGGATTTTTCCAGGCTGTGCTCAAACAAAAGATGGCCGCCGGAGAGAAAGAAGGCCACAAATCTTATGAAAAACATCATCAAACAGCTCTGCAAAAGTGAACAATCATTCAAGTTCCGAAAAAATACTTCCCATCAGCTCCCACGCAGCGTCCCTCTCCCGCCTTTGCTCCTCTGTCAGTTCTTCATAGGGGCACAGCATCGGGTGCTGCCTCGCTTCGTCGTCACGGAAGGGACCATAGTGCCAGTTATAAAAAACATAGAAACGAAGCCACCGCATATGATCCAGTTTGCGATACATTTCCTTCGCAGCCTGCTGTTTTGTTGCCTTGCCATACCTGTCATAAGCTTTCTTGACGGCAGAGGCGGTAAGCTCCGTGATCGTCTCATCGTCCAGAAGAATCCTGGTTTTCATCAAAAGGTGATCGGCGGCCGCGATCTTGGACTGACGATGCAGATCATCCAGATCGTCCCAGCCAAGGGTCGGATAAGAGACCGACCGGCGGAAAAGTTCATTGATCATGATGGCCGCCTGATTCAGTCCTGTACGGATGATCTGCTGAGACGTATAGATCTCCTCATTGGTCCCAAAATAAGATACCCCAGGCGCGCTCCGGCTGCTTCGAAGATCAATGCGGCCGGGAATCCGGTAATACTTGTTCAGCGTCCAGAAAATACTCCAGCCCTCCTGTTCATCATCCTCGCAGATAATGACGCGGTCCGCCTGCTTCAGGACCGAATGATTCTGCGCCCAGGTTTCTTCGTGAAAAATCAGCGAATCCCGCACTGCAGATTCTTCATTCAGAGAAAATACTTCTCCCAGATGTCCATGAACTGCAAGAAACTGCCCTGCATCTCCGAAAATATGATATGCCACATGCTGCTCAGTGGATACGATGTTGGTCAGAATCGCCTGTGTTAAGATACTGGATCCATAGTTTCCGAATCCAATGAGCACAATGGTATTTTCATGGCGGCATAAGGGTCTGGAACGCCAGTATTGTCTGGCGCAGCACTCGTAACTGTGAAAAAAATTGATATTTCCCGACAGTTTGTCCTGTCCGTTTGTCGTCCGCGCGTAAACTTCCACCGGCAGTTCATGGAGGTTGACGGCCCGGCTGTTCACCCCAATATCATTTTCCTTCATCAGAAAAATCTTGCATTTTGTCCCGGTGTCTTTCTTTTTTGCCACGATCTTTTGAATCGAAACGCTCAGGTAAATACAACGATGATTGGAAATCTCGCTTTGTCCGCTCCTTTTCTCGCCGTAGATGATCAGCGCATCCGGATCTTCTTTGCAGATATTGGCAGCGAGCGTATTGGATTCGACTCCACAATCTGCAAAATAATACCAGTTTTTCTTCCGCTGCAGACTGAGCAGAAAAAACGGCAGTCCCTCGCTGGCAAGAAAGGACACGACCGCTCCAAACAAGGCTACCATGATGCCCGCCGACAAAAACAAAAAGATCGCCCCCACCAGATGGCCCAGCGGAGTCACCGGCACCAGATCCCCGTATCCTACGGTGGACAAAGTCACCAGGGAATACCAAAATGCATCTCCGAAAGTCCGGATCACCGCATTGCGGCTTGTCGATTCGGAACAGTACAAAAGGGTCAGCAGTCCAATATAAACCAGCATGGTCATCAAGATCATATACAAGTAAATATTTTTTCGCGATTTCATGGACTTTGCGGGTTTCTTCTTTCTGTTCTTTCCATACTGTTGACTCATCCAGTCAAGAAGCTTACAGATCATATTTCACCACATCCATATTCACCGCGCCCTCTGCAAAAAATGATACCTGGTCTGCTTCCTGTTCCGTATAAATGGTCGCTGACAAAACCTGTTCTCCGTCATTTACAAAGACTTCCACACTGAACCGGTCCAGGATGATCCGAAGTTTCAGCACCCCGTCTTGGGCCTTCACCAGACTGCGGCGCTGATGGATGCCGGCCTTTCTGAGTCCGGAAAATTTCCGGTCTATCTTCAGAATGGATTCTTCCGGGCGGAAGCTGAGCGCAGTGTGATATTTGTCATTTTGGGCAAAGCGGATCACAAATTTTCGATACAAATTCTGCGGATCACCGGGACGGATCATCAGTTCCAGATCCATCGTTCTGCCCCGGATGCCATCCAGGCAGATCTCCTCTGACAGAGTGATGCCGGCATATTCCACCTTGTGATGCCTTCTCGCATCCAGCTCTCTTACTGGTGTCTGGTACAGCCGATTATCCCGGATGGACAACTCTCTGGGCAGGCTCATCTGTCCGAACCAGGGTTCTTCCAAAGAGCGAATGCTGCAGGTATCCCAGTTCTGCATCCAGCCGATCATCACCCGGCGTCCGTCCGGCGTCAGTACCGTCTGCGGCGCATAAAAATCAATGCCATAGTCGATGGCCTGATTGTGCATCTCCTGAAAAGTCCCTGCCTCTTCATCAAAATCTCCGATCAGACAAAGCGTACCGTTTCCGTTATGATACTCCAAACCTTCTGCAAGCATGTCCTGAGGGCTGGTCAGCAGCACCCATCTTCCGTCTACTTCAAAAAAATCCGGACACTCCCACATCTTTCCGTATCGGTTAAGATTAGAGACCAGCACACTTTTATATACCCAGTGAAAACCGTCCTGACTGGTATAGAGAAGAATCTGTCCGCTTCCATCCGCCGGCCGGTTTCCCACAACGCAGCAGTAAGTCCCGTCCTTTTTCTGCCATATCCTGGGATCCCGGAAGTCAGCCAGACTGCTTCCTTCTGGCAAATCCTTACCGTCCAGGACCGGATTCTTATCATATTTTTCGTATTCCACTCCGTCTCCGACTGCTATGCACTGAGTCTGCAGCACTTGCTGAAAAAGCCCCCGGCGCTCTTCTGACACACCGGTATACATCAGCAGGTGCCGGCCGTCCGAAAGCTCCACCGCACTTCCGGAAAAACAGCCATCCATATCATATAATTCATCCGGAGCCAGCACCGCCGGAAGATACTTCCAGTTAAGCAAATCCATGCTTACCGCATGTCCCCAGTGCATCGGTCCCCATTTGGATTCATAAGGATTGTACTGATAGAACATGTGATACTGCCCCTGATACCAGGAAAAACCATTGGGATCGTTCATCCATCCCACACGCGGAGTCAGATGAAACTTTGGCCGTTCTTCCTTTTTGATCTTTTTTTCAAATACCTCTTCATATTTTCTTGCTTCACGCAGTGTCTGGCTTGTCATATGCTTACTGTCCTCCCGAACTATCCATCTCTTTCAATGATTCCATCTTCCTCTTTCAGATCTTTTGCCGATTTCATAAAGACCTGTTTGACTGCTGTAAGAATCTGGATTCCATATTAGTATAAGCAAAAATAAACCATTTAGCAAGCAATCGCGCTTTATTTTACACTGTTTTTCTACATCATCGTATCATCCCCAAGCATCTCTTTTAAACTCATTTTTTGCAGACTCTGCCAGCCAAGCAAATAAGCCAGCGCCACAAATGCCAGGATCGCAAACCAGAAAATCATAATGGGAAGCAGCGGAGCTTCGGCCAGAAATTCTTTCGGGTCAAGATAGGACAGCTTCAGCATATATCCCACAGAAAGTATGGCCAGCGGAAGAGTGACAAGCACCGGGCGTCCTGCCAGGAACAGTGCTTCCAGACCGAACAGCTTCCGGATTCCCTCCGGCGTCAGCCCCACAGACAGATAACGGGCAAACTCCCGTTTTCGCTGACGTACAAAACCCAGCGTATTGGAGAACACATTGCCGATCCCTATGATGGCCAGCAGGATACAGAATCCGCTGAAAATCACTTTCATTCCATGGATCTGCCTGTCATTGATCTCACGTTCCTGGATCCGGTTCTCACTTTCTGCAGTCCAGGATTCTGCCGTCATCTGATCCACTTCCCGCTGCAGTTCATCCAGCTCTGAAGAAGTCACATCTTCCTTTCCAAGAATACAGATAAACGTATCTTTTTGGGTACCGCCGATTTGGCTTTCCATCTCCTTCCAGAGGGACACCGGAAGAAAATGCACCAGTTCATAGGGATTCAGACTTGCATATTCCTCCCGTAGGACAGGGACTTCCTCTGTATAGCACAGAACCGGAACTTCTGCCGTCTGTTCTCCCTCCATGTATGGATGCAGTTCACTGACCGGTGCTTCCCCTTTTACATAGGGCAGATCCTGGCGATGGCGGAAATCTGGATCGGTCAAATCGCAGATCTGGTTGCGCACAACTGCTCCGCTCAGCTGCGGCCTGATGCCGATCTGCGCGCAGTAAGCGAGAAAACTGTCGTCATCCAGTATGACAAGAGGCGCGCTGACCAGCCAGCCTCCGCCGGCCTGTACGGCTTCCTCTTCGGCGGCAAGGGAGAATCCGCCCAGAGCCTTCATCTCTTCGCTCAACTCTTCCTCTGTGACAAGACATTTGGCATCCGCTTTCTGGTATACCACAGCACTTCTTACCCCGGAAAGGTTCTGCAGTGCTTCTGTCTTAGAAAATTCATCCATTCTGGTATCTTTCACCGTGACCATAAGATCCCAGACGTTCTGATACCGCTCAAAATAGGTCTCCCTCGTGCTGATCACGGACAACGTGAAAAAGCACTGCATGAATGTAAAAGCCAGGAAAGACAACAAAAGAGACAGGGATGCAGTCCGCAGCACTTTTCTTTGGACTTTCAGTGCATTTTGGGCCAGTTCTCCCTCTACACCAAAGAAAAAGGAGATCACCCGGGAATTTTTTCTGCGCGTCAGCTGCAGTTCTCTCGCGTTTTTCACCGCTTCCAGTGGAGTCCGCCTGCTCAGTGCCCAGGCCGGCAGCCAGGCAGAGATCCAGACAGTCATCACGGTGATCAGAAAAGAAACCCCAAAGACCAGCGGATGATAGCCAAAGACCGCCATGTGACGCCCGGGAATATCACTTCCCAGCAAAACATTGGACAGGTGCAAAAGACCCATGCCAGACACAATCCCAAGCAGATTTCCTGCTAAAACAGGTGCTGCACACAACACCACTCCTTCCTGTAAAAGACAGGTCCGTATCTGTCTTGGCGTGGCTCCGATACTGGAAAAAATACCAAACTGATGAATCCTTGCGTTCATGGACACCGCAAAGGAATTGTGTATGACTACAATAAGTGAACCAGACGCCATCCCCATGATCAGCAAGAACAGAGGAAATATCAGCCGCGGCGCCGGATCCTGCGGATCCCGGACCAGATACAGATTCAAAAGACTGTGGTGATAGGTGACCGCATCCAAAGAAAGTCCCGCCTTCCCGGCAATCTTACGTGTATCTTCCAGGACGGCTCCCGGACGGTAAAACCAAAGATCAACCACTGTCATTTCGCCCTTTGTTTCCGTTTTATTGATCACCGCTTCTTTCACACTGGCAAAATTTTGGATCATCTCTAGATCTTCTGCATCCAGTTCCCCGACGATCCGGCTCTGCCAGCTTCCCTCTTCCAGCTCGATCCGTTCCACTTCATATTTCCATAAGTTATAGAACATACTGCACAGCAACGACAGAAGCAGGGTGGAGACCAGCACTGCAATCCGGATCGACAGGTTCAAAGAACGGTTATTTTTCAGATGACCCGACAGATACTCTTTCCACATATCCATTACCTCCGCCGCTCGTCGCCGATGATGCGCCCGTCTTCCAGAGTGAGGATCCGCTCTGCTTCCAGCGCCACGTTCTCATCGTGGGTAATGATCAGGATAGTCTGCCCCAGATTGCGGTGGGATAACTTCAGCATGTCCAGAACCTCTCTGGTATTTTTCTGATCCAGATTGCCGGTGGGTTCATCCGCCAGAAGCAGTGCCGGACGATAGATCAGAGAACGGGCAATGGCCACCCGCTGCTGCTGTCCGCCGGATAACTGATTCGGCATCGCTTCCAGCCGGTCGGCAATGCCAAGGGATGCGACCACTTTTTCAAAATATTCCTGGCTTGGCTTTTTCTTGTCCAGGGCCAGGGGCATAAGGATATTTTTCCGCACCGTAAGGGTAGGAATCAGGTTGTAAAACTGATACACCAGTCCTACTTTTCTGCGCCGGAAAATTGCCGCCTGGGTCTGATTGAGACCGGACAGGTCCATTCCGTCCACGATCACCTTCCCGTCTGTAGGCCGGTCCACACTGCCCAGAATGTGCAAAAGGGTGGATTTTCCGGAGCCGGACGCCCCCACGACGGCCACAAATTCCCCCTTTTCTATGGACAGATCGATCCCGTCAAGGGCCGTCACCTGGCTGCCGCCCAAGCCGTATACTTTCCGGACCCCTTCACATCTTAGTATCTCCATGCTGCTGTCTCCTTTCCTCTGCCGGTCTGTGCTATATTTTTTTATGAAACACAAACCATTCTTCCGTTTTCTGTATTCCATTATACCAGACGAAAATGACAGTTCGGTGACAGGACCTTCTATAATATCCATTTGCTTTTACAGAATCCTTATTATCTGTTCATATAAACAGCTGCTTCTCTCCCAATGGAATGTTTTATTAATATGCATATGCCCGAAGAGCCACTCCTTGTACGCAACCGTCTGCTTAATCTCCTGTAAATAATCCGTCAGCCGGTCTTTTTGATACAAACCAGCTCCGCCGTCCATCTGCTTAAGCAATGAGGTATATGGACTGTGCGTTATTATATAATCTACTTTATAATTCTGCTTTTCCAGATTCTTCAAGCCCTCATTCATCTCTTCTTCGTTTGGAAGCTCTCTTTCCCACCAACTTATATGATTGATCCTGTATAAAGCAAATGGATCTTTGTCCAATCTTTTCTTCTTCTTTTTAAAATTCGGATCATCAGGCTCTAATATGCCGGCGGATATATCATGACTGCCGGCACCGCCAAAAGCAAAAAATGACTTGCCGGCAATATGGAATACCTGACCCCGCATCAGATGAATAACCGACGGGCGAATAAAATGTACATTTCCTCCCTGCCATGTTTCTGCCGGATAAGAATCAAGTCTCTGATGGTTTTCGTGATTTCCATCCACAAACACTGTGGTGAATGGTTTCTCTTCCAGCCAATTCAGCCAGTATTTCTCACTTTTATTTTCTCCTTTATGATCCCAGACAAGACCGAAATCTCCAAGAATGAGAACGATGTCGTCTTTCGTCATTTCTTTTTGTTCCGGAAAAATATCTGTTGAAAACCTTGCCGGGTTTCCATGTATATCACCTGTGACCCAAACTGCCATCTCCATTCCCCCTTATCTGCTTTCTTAAATATTCGAGTAAAACCGGATCTCAAAACAGGCGCCGCCCTCCGGCCTGTTTTTTGCCCGTATCGTTCCGTTCTGGCGTTCCATGATTTCCTTCGCCAGAGCCAGTCCAATGCCGATCCCGCCCTCTTTCGCATCTTGTCCCCGATAGAACCGTTCAAACAGGTGCGGCAGATCTTCTTTTGCAAAGCCTTTTCCTTCATCCCATATAAGGATTTCCGTATACAGCGGGTTTTGGGCGTAAAAACAGTGAATCGTCCCGCCAGCCGCATGCTCCATGCAGTTTTTCATCAGGTTTATGACAGCCTCCATGGTCCACTCCAGATCCGCTGTGACCGCCAGCTCCCCCAGCTCCGGAATCTCGGCAGAAATGCCGGCGTCTGCAAAGAGCTCACTTAGATTATCCGCTGCCAGCACCAGCAGTGTAAAAACATCCACTTTGTCCTTCCGGAAAACCAATGTCCCGGAATCCAGCCGGGACAGCAAAAGAAGCGCTTCTTCCAGGCGGAACAAGCGGGAAAGCTGCTTATGAATCTGTCCAAGGTGGTGTCTTTGATACTGGCTGTCCGGATTCTGCTCCATCATCTGAACAGACAGGGAGACGGCAGTCAACGGTGTTTTAACCTGGTGCGCAATGTTGGACAGGTTTTTTGCAAAATCATTTTTTACCTGTACGGCCGCATCCCGGGTCTCATAAAGCCCGGTCACCGTCTTATAAATCTCATCTTCCAGTCGGGCAAAATCATCCTCCCCGGAAGACGAGAAGACTGCGGCTTTTCCCAGATTGACCTGCTCCAGGTACCCGGTCAGAGCCTGAATGCGCATGGCCTCCTTTTGGTTCCGGTACCAAAAAGTGACAGCGAAGAGCGCGCCTCCCAAAAAGAATCCGACTGCAGTACAGAACGCATTCTGTCTGTAAGACAAAGCTGCAAGATCCTGCTGCCGGTACCCAAACTCCGACAATCCATCCCCCTTTTCCACATGGTTCCCATCGCCGGAAGTATATTCTTTGAGGACAGAAGAAATGATGCGGTCCGCTTCCGGCTCCTGTTCCAGCACTTCTGTGCAGACCGCATTCAAAAGCGCATACGTGTGCCGGCTGTCATGCCTGGAAACCAAAAGGGCCGTAACCACACAGGACAGCAGACTTACAGACAGCACAAATCCCAACGTAACCAGTATCTCTTTTCGGCCGTTCACTTTGTATCCTCCATCCGGTATCCCACACTTCGGATTGTCTTCAGGCAGGCCGGCTGATTCAGCTTGTCCCGCAGACGCTTCAAAGTGACGGTCAGGGTATTGTCATTTACATAGCTGCCGTTCACATCCCACACCTGCTCTAGGATCTTTTCTCTGGTGACCGTCCTTCCTTTATTCTGCATCAGATACAAAAGCAGCTCATATTCCGCTGCACTTAGAGGAATCTCTTCCCGGCCGCATTCCGGCGCAGATGCAGAACCGCTTTTTACTTGCACCAAATCGCAGAATACCATTCTCCGGTTCCGATCCACGTGGATCCCGTCACAGGACAGATACCGCTGCTCCCCGCTGCCTGCCCTTCGAAGCAGCGCCTGGATCCGCGAATGCAGCACTTCCAGTGCAAAGGGCTTTACCACATAATCGTCTGCACCGCTTTGAAAACCGGAGACAATATCCTCAGAATCTCCCCGTACGGTCAGAAAGATAACCGGCAGCTCTCTCCATCTGCTTCGGATCCACTGACACAGACGGTCTCCCCGGCCGTCCGGCATATTCCAGTCCAGAAGAACGCACGCTGGCACCTGCGCCTCCAGCATCTGTCTCGCCTGGGCAAGCGTGCTGCCAACGGTCACCCGGAATCCCTTCTGTTCTAAATATTCTTTGACTGCTGATGCGATATCCGGATCGTCTTCCACATAATATAACTCCATCCTGATTTGTCCCTGCCTTTTCTTGCTGTCACTGATTCTGCCAGAAAAAAGTTTGAAAATCTTTTCTGACCGGCCTTATTCTGCCGTCGGATAGCGATGCCGGTCCGCTTCCGTGATCTTCCGCACCACACGGCAGGGATTGCCCACGGCGATCACATCAGAGGGAATATCCCGGTTTACCACACTGCCGGCACCGATGATCGTCCGGTCTCCGATGGTCACACCGGGCAGAACGCTTACATTGGCCCCGATCCACACATCGTTCCCCACTTTGATGGGCAGCGCGATTTCCAGCCCTTCTGCCCGCTGCTCTGGATCGATGGCATGCCCTGCGGTGGAAAACACACAGTTCGGCGCAATAAATACATTGTCTCCAAAGGTCACTTTTGCACCATCCAGAATCATACAGTTGTGATTCGTATAAAAATTATTTCCCACAGAAATATGAAATCCATAATCACAGTAAAAAGGTGCGGTCACCACCAGATCTCCCCGGATCTCGCCCAGTATTTTGTGCAGAAGTTCCTTCTGTCGGATGCTGTCTGACGGTCTCAGATTGTTAAATTCATAACAAAGATCCGCACATTTGATGCGGGCTTTTACAATCTCTTCATCATAATTGGCGTCATACAGATAACCTGCCTGTGCTTTTTCCCATTCTGTCATATGTTGTTTCCTCCCTTTTCCTTCTCCGGAAGCTCCCGAACCCTTTCGCACTGACGGGTGTCAGCTATTTCATTGCATATCAAAAAATCTCGGTCTCTTTTACACAGTTTAACTTGATCTCTTCCACCAGTGCCTGCAGTGCGTCGATCACACGGGGCCGGATGTCTCCGCCCACAAGGACCCGCATCATATCGTCTCCCACCTGCAGTTCCCCCTGATTCAGCCATACCCTTGCATAGTAAATGCCCGGCATCTCCTTTGCCATTTCGACTGCTTTTTGTACTTTCTGCTCATCATAGGACAATATAAGCCCTGCAACCGGCGGCAGCTCCTTCTCCCCCTGACGGACGCTGGCTTTTGCCGTCTGTCTTACCACCCCGTTATGAAACAGATACATACCGCAGGATGCCGCATTTTTGTCTTCTTTGGCTTCCTGAAGCCACTGATCCATGGATGGTGCTTTTTCTTTTTTCCCGCTCATCTTTTCCTCCTTCTGATGGTCGTATTTATCAAAACCATTGTCCTTAAGTATATCACAAATCTGTGGCAGAACAAAACATACTCAAGAAATATTTTCTCAAAGTTTTTGACCGCAATCCATTCACAAAGACCAAATTGCATCACATGAAGCGTTTTGTCAAGTGCTTTTTTGAGTTATTGACGCAAAACTCAGCGCAGGGCAGAAAAGAGGCATAAAACACGCCTGTGGACGGTTAAACGCCCTATTGCGTAACAATCTATTCTGTTCTTTGGGAGAGGTCGGGGGCAAGGTTGTAAAATCCTGTTCCCCATTTTCAGCGGCGAAATGGCAACGGCAAAAATCCAGACGGTCAAGGGACGGGGCGTAAAACAGGGATTGCTTTTCGTAATTGGCTACGGTATAATTTCTACCAATACAGACAAATCGGAATTTGAGGAGTATTGTGACTATGATAGAGTTGAATACATTCAAAAAATTATTGGAAGAAAAGGAAGAATGTTTGCCATTGCTAACGCTTGATGAATTTTTCAATGGAAATACAGAGGAAGATTCTATTGCTCCGAACCAATGGGAATTTGGGCGACCGACGCTTTCTGAAATATGGGATATGCTGCAAAAGATTGAGTTAATGCCTAACATAGCGTGGGTGCGTGTTACTCTGCACGATGATACAGAAATCGCAGAAAACAATGGGGCAGAAGAATTAGTTCTTGCAGGAGATACCATCGTGATTTGCACAACCATTTTACCTGCGGAATTAGAAAAATTAGTAAATTGCGAATGGCTATGCTCTGACGGAGTAATTACAATAACGGCATCTGAATTAAATACTTATTCGTGTATACCACCAATTCCAGAAAACTTTAATTGTTTGGAAATCGTGTGGGACTAATCTACAACTTCTTGCTTGAAAAATATTTTCTCAAAACTTCAGATCCGGAAAACGTGCAGACCATACCGGAGGAATCTATACAGATCCAGGATATGTATAAATTCCCGGGACCTGTCCATATTGAATAGTAAGAAGATACAACGCCCCTCCGGCGGGTGCGTGATCTGCTGAAACATTCTTCAATGGTCAGGAGGCTTATATGAAACGTATTCCCAAACACATCGGCATCATCCCGGACGGCAACCGGCGCTGGGCCAGACAGAATGGGCTGAGGAAAGAAGAAGGCTATGCATACGGACTGGAACCCGGACTGAAACTGCTTCAGGCAGCACGGAATTATGGAATTCAGGAACTGACCTATTATGGATTTACTGTGGACAACTGCAAACGGCCGAAGGAACAGGTTTCCGCTTTTTCAGACGCCTGCATTTCAGCAGTCAGGATGCTGAAACAGGAAGCGGCAGAACTGCACGTGATCGGCAACACCGGTTCCGCCTGCTTCCCCGCCGAACTTCTTCCCTACACAAAAAACCGGAGAAATCCTGAACGTCAAAAAGAAACTCTGAGCGTCAATTTTCTCGTAAATTACGGATGGGAATGGGATATGAAAAACGGCTGGGCCTCCAGTCAGATCCCCCGCATCGACCTGGTGATCCGCTGGGGCGGAATGTGCCGGCTGTCTGGTTTCCTTCCCCTTCAGACCGTCTATTCTGATTTCTATGTTGTCAAAGAATTATGGCCGGATTTTCAGGAATCCCAGTTTGCAGAAGCGCTTAAGTGGTATCAAAAGCAGGATGTCACTCTGGGCGGGTGAACCGCCTGATCCGAACTACGCTCCACACCAGCAGATACAGGACCATATACACGGACGATATGACCAGGATCCCCACATATTTGTTTTTAAGTCCCCTGGTGTAGCTTTTTGCGTCCTCCCAGGGTTTTACCGTGATATAAGTCCCTTTATCCGGAATCCGAAGCACTCTGCGCTCTGCGGATACTCCCGCCTCCACGATCTCCTGCCCCGCTTCCCGGCTGAGTGCTTGTTGTTTCCATTCATAACCGTTTCCTTCGGTATCCCGGTAGTAGACCATATATACGGTTCTGGCAGGATTCATCCGCCTTTGGCGCCCCACCGCGCCTGTATTTTCCACCTGAACCGGCAGTACCCGACAGGGCTGAAACATAAGCACTCCCTCATCTTCATATTGGTTGGCTGAGACAACTTCTGTCAGGTTTTTTATGGCAACATAACTCGCAGATGCTGCAAGAATCAACAGCAGAATACCCGCTGTAAACAGGAACGATTTGAATCTTTCCATGATCTTCTTTCTTATTCTCCTATCTTCGTATCCTGCGCATTCCCCACCTCCGGCAAGTACAGCCGCATCCCCGGCAAGAGCAGGTCCCGATCTGCTCCGATGACTTTTCGATTCATCCTCCAGATCAGATCATAGCGCCTGCCCTGTCCATAGTACCGGTTTGCTATGCTCCAAAGGCAGTCTCCCGGACTTACCACATAGCAATGATCGTCCAGGGTCTTTTCAATCTCTTCCGGCACCTGGTAGTGCTGCTGTCCTAAATCCATTGCCTTTCCGTAGAACAGCTCTTTTTCCACGGTCCCGTCTGCCGCCACTTTCCTGACTGCCGGTTTCCCGTATTGGGGACGAAGCTCATAGGTACTCCCGTCCTCACAGGAAAGCTCCCAGTCCTCCAGTACCTGATAGATGTATTCTTCCATCTGTGCGGTCTCCTCCTGGTATTCCAGACAACAGACCTGGATCTCATCCTCCGTCACCGCCACTTCCAGGAAGCAGTCTCCCTGCTCATCATACTGATAAATCCGGTACTCCCATGCGCCGACTTCGTTTGTTCCCCAGTAGTCATAGTACTGCAGCTCCGCCATCAGCCGGCCGTCCTCATATTCTGCCTGATAACCGCGGTCAAAAAAGAGCTCCTCGCTGTAACCGTAGGGATCCGACCCCACATTTCTCCGGTAGGTCAGACACCGAAGAAGTCTCCCTTCTTCATCATATGCAAACTCACTGTCCTCAAACAGATACCGATATCCAATGTAGTAACCGTCCTCATAAGGCACGCTGTTGGATTTATAATACATGTACCGGCATGTATGCTTTGTATCATCCCGCTCGTAGATTCTCTCTTCGCAATAGCTGCTGCTGTCACCAAGAATATTTGCTGTGTAACCCAAAGCATAGAGCAGACGATTCTGGTCATCAAACTGTGCGTGAGAAGACTTTGCGATCTCTTCTTCCCCATAACTTTGGTTGACCCACAGATACTGGCTGTACAGACCGCTTGGGCGTATGGAATGGTCTTTTTCATACTCATAGGTTTCATGGCTGACCAGGCGTAACCGGTCATCTTCTTCATACTGCTCATGAAGTGCGCGCCCTGAACGTTCGTCAGTGGTTTTGTTGTCTGCAGCAAAAACACAGCCATGATACAGACATAAAATTCCCGGTAAAAGAAGCCCTGTACAGCCAATAAGCTTCCACCGAACCCGAATCTTCGTCATGCTCCTTCCTCCTATTTGTAGTCGCTGCGCGACAGCACGAAAGGGTAAAGTCGCCCATCTATAAAATGCCGGCAGATCAGTGACCGCGCAGATCAAATTCATGAAAAATCGTATCATTGTCTCCCCAGGAATACACGATAAAAAAATCAGCTTCTGATACATTGGTCTTAAACGTCATTTCTATATGTTCTATAACATTTATATTATTGTTGGCCTGTCGCTCAACCGTACAATCCCATGCATATTCAGAAAAGTCTGTATAATAGGTCTTTAATTCTTCGAGCGAAAGGTCGCTTTTGATCAGTATGGCTCCAAAATACTGCATCCCGTTGCCATTCCCGATTAGTTTTCCTGCCTTGTATACCGTTTCGATCAGCTCCGTATGATCCGGAAGCGGCAAGCCTGCAAGCTCATCTGCTGTTTTTCTTGCTATATAATCATTTACCACTGGCGCTGCTGTGAAAAAAGCGAGTACAGCGATGAGTACCGCAGATATCCCGGCAGTTACAAAACCCTTTCCCATCATCGCTCCTTTCCATATTTTTCCAATGCAATCTGGTATATGTATGCTTACGCTCTGAGAGCAAAGCCAGCTCTTTTTCCTAAAGAAATGTCAGACGTAAAACCACACCGCCAGCATGATAATCACGTTAACCGATGGTTTCCATGCCAGCTATCGGGCGGGCCTTGGGGGTACGGTCGATGAGTCCAGCGCCCACATCCCCGGGACCCAAAGTCAGACTTTTGATATAGGCAAGGTATGCGGCCTTGTCAAAACAGGGCTACAAGGACCATGGCCACCGCTGTACGTAAAGGTGCACTTCTCATAAATATCAGTAAGAATAATCCCGCTCCAGTTCCTCCGGGGTGGGGAATTTCGCCTCATTTTCATCCAGGAAGTCACCAGTACACGCAAACCGGAGGAAATCATTAAAATCTTTACAGATATAAAGCCGATACAATTCCATATAATTCCTTACTTCCGATGGACTATCTCCATTCACTCCGTCAGCAATCACCATATCATAGACGCCCTCTTCATGGATCGTGACAATGCCGCCGTTTACCAGGTCAAGATAGGTCAGATATCCATATACATTTCCAAGCTCGATAAAGCCCGATTCCAGAAAACATGGACACCCGTCCGGCGCACTTTGCTCTTTCTTTAAATTTTCCAGAAACTCTGCCCCACTGTCTCCCTTGATATTGTGCCACTCGAACTCTACTGTTGGTCCGATATCATACTCAGGTCGAGGCACATAATCGTTTTCCTCCCGGGAAAATGTATCTTCCCACGAATTGGCGAAAGAATCACCGCAGAAAGACACCAGTACCGTAAGATCCTCCGGCATCCGATAACTTAAGAGAAATTCACGGTACGGTATCGGCAGCGTATAACCAAGCCCTTTCTCAATCTCTGACAGATCCTGCTCTGTCAAGGCAGATTCTGTCAAAGGTCCCTGCCATCGTTCTGGTTCCCGCTCTTTTAATATGTTTAAATACTTCTTTGCAGCTGTCATAGAAATCATTCCTCCAAAAAAGATGTTGAGGTCAAAAGGTCTTTTGACCCCTGATACTTATGGATTGCTCCGCATTTCATGCTCCCACAGTCCTGAAAACATGAATTCAAAAATACTCCGGATTCATAAACATCACCGTCAGGCTGACGGTCTTTCCATCTGCATCCAGTCCCCAGTAGCCGCTGTAGATGCCGTCCCCCATTCCGCTGGAAAAAAGGACTGCTCTTTTGCCGCTTTTCGGAAGCTTCCATTCCAGAAAGCCTGTGCCCTGATTCTGAAACTCCGGATGTGCTTCGCAGCTTTCCTTAAAAAGAGCGGCAAAATAATCAAGGTATTTGTTCTTCCCCGGATTTTCCTTCTCCCACTGTTCAAAAAATATCCGGTTCTCTTCCGAAAGCGCACTGTCTGCAAAACAGGCCAGTCCTGCATCCACCCCGAAGAAGGTAAAGACGCCCGGCATTCCAAAATCCGCTCTTGCCTTCCCCTTGGGCATGGCGACCTCATAGGAGACTGCCGGTCTTTCACTGAGCAGAAGCCTCGCAGCAGCAATCCGAAGACCGGCAACCCGGGAAAGGCAGACCGACAGTTCCACCGGATAACTTCCAGCCGGAATCTTCTTATGAAGCACCGTCTCATACCGGGTTCCCAGATAGGCGATCGGATCCGCAAGCACCACTTCCCCGGTAGGAAAGTCCGCCTCTCCCGCCCGGATTACCCGGATCTTCGTGCTTTCTGTAAAAAGCATCCGGAAAAATTCTGGCGGATAAATCTCCTGATTCAGAAATTTCAGGTTTTTTTCAAAGGCGATCTGAGCCGGATGCTTCACCGGCTCCCGGATCTCCTTCCCGGTTCTGGTATCCACAAAATAAGTTCCGGTCTGATCGGAACGAAATTCCAGATCACTGCCCATGGGCATATAGAACACATCCACCACCGCCGGTTCGATATTGGCCAAAGTGTTAAAATCCACAATCGCCATGTTATTTGCGTCATTTACATACTCCTGGGTGTCTGTGGCCCCGAACGCGATCCATCCGTTTCCATGTTCACTCTCCTGGCGAAACAGCCATTTTAACTTCGACGTACCATCCAGAATGGATTTACTGACGATGGTTCCTCCGGCTCCCCGGATATATACTTTCATTTCCTGCTGTTTTTCCCCTGTTTTTTCTTCTCCTTTTTTACCGGATACTCCCATATCTTTTCCTCCTGCCTGCGTCTGTACTGTCTTTATTTTATCATCCCGCAAAATGTATTTCAACACCGCATTATGCTTACTCAAATTTAATCTTCAGAAGTATTTTCAGGGTGTCGATAAACAGTCGGCTGATCCGGGAAAGATAGACATCTTTTCGGAATACGGCCGCCAGAGGCCAGATCAGCTCCGGAAGTTCTACCAGAAAATACGTAACTCTTCCTGGATGAATACACACTTTGGCCCCTTCCCCCGGAACAAACGTGCAGGCGGCACCTGTGGCCACCAGATTGATCGCCGTCGTCAAATTGCCGGTTTCCAGCAGAATATTTGGTTCTATCCGATACTTTCCAAGTGCATGTGACACTGCAACCGTCAGATTCTGTCCCGGTTTTGTAAGGATCAGAGGAATTTCTTTTACAAGGTCCAGCGTTGCAGTTGGATAGGAATAACGATATGTGCCATTTGCAAGCGCCTGCTGCACACAGGGATGTCCCGTGGGTGCCGCAAGAAGAATCGGTTCTTCAAAAATCGTCTCACAGGTCAGCGTACTGTAATTCATCAATGCCGGCAGATTCATGATCGCAATATCGATCTTGTCATTTGTAAGCGCACTGACAAGCTGACTGGTTCTGCCTTCCATCAGTTCCACACGAATTCCGGGATAATGCTCGTGAAAATACGGAAATACATCCGGAAGCAGACAGGCTCCCCGCCACAGCGCCACTCCAAGACGCAGCAGTCCGGATTCCTGATTTTTAATATCCTGAAGCTCTCTTCTCATATTTTCTTCCAGCTTCATCATCTGAAGTGCATACTGATAATAACGTTCCCCTGCAAAACTCAGACGCAAAGGAAGCGTCCCCCGGTCAAACAGTTCGACTCCCAGACTGTTTTCCAGCCTTTTCAGATACTGGCTAAGAGAAGGCTGGGAAATATACAGTTTTTCTGCCGCTTTTGTAAGACTCCCGGTTTCCACGATTCTGACAAAGTATTCATAATTGGGTACGGACATATCTTCTCCTTTTTCATGTTCTGACACATTTATATTTCCCCAAATGACTTACCTGAATTTCCATCTGCTGTGTTGTCATCGGTCAACAATGTCACCGCATCGCCTCCCTCCTTTGCCTTGCAGGCTGAGCATCCATTCTGCGCCATGTAGCGGAAAAGAAACGTGTCAGCACACTGATTATAATTTTTGCATTATATCTGATATAATACCTTTCGTATTTGCTTTTTGCAAGTATTACCGTTATGATAAAGGTACAGAAGCAATAAAGTGCACAATTTTTTCCGGATAACAATTGCTTTTTTATTAAATCTGTAAATATTTCTTAGCAGCAAATCATTTGCAGGTCTATAAGATAAAAATTATATAAAAGGAAAAGGAGCAAGAATGAAAGCCATTGTTGTTGATAAAGATTATGGCAGTGTAACAGAACAGGAACTGGACACCATTGAACAAGCTTATCAAAAAGCCGGTATTGAACTGGAGAGAAGGCATTTTACCACAGAGGAGGAAATCATAAACGGCTGCAGGGGTGCACTGGCAATTCTTGGAACCGGCAATCCGCCCATCACCAAAAACGTACTGGAAGCGCTTCCCGGACTGAAATTCATTCAGCGATTCGGAGTCGGAGTCAATTCCATAGATCTGGATGCCGCTGCCAAACTGGGCGTTGTTGTATTCAATCTCCCGGGATTTTGTGCAAAAGAGCTGGCTGATCTGGCCACTGCCATGATCATGGCGCTGATCAGAAACACGGTTTACTATGACCGGGAAATCCGGAAAGGAAACTGGCCCAAATGTCAGTATCTGCTGCCGGAAGATGTCCGGGAGATGACTCTTGGGCTTTATGGATTCGGTGCAGCCGGAAAACATCTTCAGGAGATCTTTCACGGCGGCTTTGGAACCCGGATTATTTCCTGCGACCCCTACGTATCGGAAGAGGTAAAAAAACAATATCCATATATTACATTTGTTTCCTTTGAAGAGTTGCTCATACAGAGCGACATTATCTCGATCCATGTAAACCTGACACCCGAAACCACGCACATTTTCAACAGAGAAGCTTTCCGGAAAATGAAAAATCACGCCATGATTATCAATACCTCCCGGGGACCGGTCATCGACCAGAAAGATCTGGCCTGGGCACTGCAAAACGGAGAGATTCTTTATGCCGGACTGGACACACTGGAAACAGAACCTATCCACCAGGAGGATCCCCTGCTGCATATGGATAATGTAATCCTGAATCCACACTGCGGATCCTATGGAGCCGGTTCCAAAAAGGAACAGATCCGAATGGTATGTGAACTGCTGCCCTCGGCTGTCACTCTTGGCAGAATCCCAGTCCGAAACGTAGCAGACAAAAAAGTGCTGGCTGTTGCAACAGACTATCAGTTTGTGTAAGCCAGAGCAGAAAGGAAAAAACGAATGTACACAGCATGCAGAATCATAAAAGACTTTAAAAGACCCGATCCTCAGCTGGTGAACCGTTTCCGGGGAATGCCGGTTGCCAATATTGATGATAATATGGGTAGAATCGCTGCCGTAGATGCTTCCATCATCCCCATGGGTAAAGGTCAGCTTCTTGGAACCGCTTTTACCATCCGTGTGCCCCAGGGAGACAATCTCATGTTCCATGCAGCCATGGATCTGGCCAGACCGGGAGATGTCATCCTGATCGACGCGGGCGGATTTGATAACCGGGCGATTTTCGGCGAACTGATGGCCGCCTACTGCAGATCCCGGGGAATCGCAGGAATCGTATGCGACGGGGCAATCCGTGACCGTGACGGCATCTCCCGAATGGAGCATTTTCCCGTCTACGCCCGAAGCGTAACCCCAAACGGTCCCTATAAGAACGGCCCCGGAGAGATCAATGTGCCGGTAGTCATCGGAGGAAAGCTGGTCCATCCCGGAGATATCATCGTCGGAGACCAGGACGGAATCGTCATAATCTCTCCTGCAATTGCCGAAGAAGTTGCAGATGCCGTGCTGGAAACGGAAAAGAAAGAAGCCGCAATTATGAGCGATATTCTGGAAAACGGCACCTATATCAGACCATGGGTAAAAGAAAAGCTCAAAGAGATCAACTGTGAGATCGTAAACGGAAACCAGGGAGGTGAATGATGGCAAAATACGACATTCTCATTCAAAACGGCACACTGATGGATCCGGCAGCAGGCATCTGTAAAACCGGCAGCCTTGCAGTTCAGAATGGAAAGATCTGCGCAGTCGGAACCGCAGAAGAAAAAGAAGCCGTCCAGGTGATCGACGCCCGTGGATGCTACGTGGTTCCCGGACTGACCGATTACCACATGCATGCATTTACCGGCGGATGTGAATTTGCGCTGCACCCGGATCTTCCGGCTGCCATCAGCGGAGTCACAACCGTGGTGGATGGAGGTTCTGCAGGCGTATCCGGCTTTGAAAGCTTTTATCGAAGTGATATTCTGCACAGTACGGTTAACGTGAAGGCCATGCTGAATATCTGCAGTGCCGGGCAGCCCGGTGTGTACTATCTGGAAAACATGGATCCTGCACTGTATCAGAGAGACCAGATTCTAAGACTGTGTGAACAATATAAAGGAATCATTGTCGCCATCAAAGTACGCCAAAGCCGGGAGATCGTAAAAGAAAGAGGACTGACCCCTCTGAAAGAGGCCATAAAAATCGCCCGGGAAGCAGGACTGCCGGTTGTTGTCCATACCACAGACTCTCCCGGAGAAATCCGGGACACGCTGGAAATTCTGCGAAAAGGAGATGTATTCTGCCATTGTTTTCATAAAAAAGGACGGACAATCCTGGATGAAAACAGTCATGTGCTTCCTGAAGTACGGGAAGCACAAAAGCAGGGAATCCTCTTTGACTGCGCACATGGCAGTATGAATTTTTCACTGGATATTGCCAGAACCGCAATATCCGAAGGATTCTTTCCGGACATCATATCCTCCGACCTGAGCATGCTCTCTTTTATGAAACCGCCGGCCTACTCCCTGTCTCATATCCTGACGGAACTTTTGAATCTGGGTATGCGTTTTGAGGAACTTCTGCCCAGAGTAACCTCCACCCCGGCCAGACAGATAGAAGCCGGCCAGAATGGCTTTCTGATCCCCGGGGCACCTGCAGATCTTGCACTCTTCTGCCTGGAAAAGAAAAAAGTCCATTTTAAAGACCACTACGGCAGCCATATGGAAGGAGATCAGATTCTGCGTCCCATGATGACCATCAAAGATGGACGGATTTTGTACCGCCAATACGATTTTTTTAACCAATAAAACAAAAGGAGAACAAGACCATGAAAAAGAAATCTGTAAGCATCCTGTTATGTATCGCCCTGACCACTGTCATGTTGAACGGCTGCGGCACCTCTGACAACTCCCCCTCTGACAACACTGCCGCTTCAGATGCGGAAACAGCAGCTCCGGAACAGACCGCTGACAGTGCTTCCATGACACTTCAGCTTGCTCATGTCAACCCCGGCAACGACGACGATAATCTGCATCATACCTGCCTGACCTTTGCCGATCAGTTAGACAAGCTGTCCGGCGGAACGATCGCTGTCAAGGTGGTCGGTGACTCTCAGCTTGGTACAGACCGTGAAGTGATCGAAGGAATGCAGATGGGCACTGTGGACATGTCATTCTCCATGAATTCTTCCCTTGGTTCTTTCCTTCCGGCACTCCAGGTTTTTGATCTGCCGTTTCTGTTTGGAAATCGTGACCAGGTATATGCCGTATTTGACGATGACGCCATCATGGACCCTTTGAAACAGCAGCTTTATGAAGAAGCAGGGATTCTGATTCTTGGAATGGGAGACAATGGTTTTAGAAACTGCCTGAATAACATCAAACCAATCAACAGCATGGAAGATGTGGCAGGAATGAAGCTCCGCCTTCCGGAAAATGCCATCTGGAGCGACTGCTTCTCTTCCTTCGGTGCAAGTCCCACCGCCATGGCGTTCTCAGAGGTCTATACAGCATGTCAGCAGGGAACCGTGGATGGTTTTGAACTGCCGACGGCATCCGTCTACAGCGGTGCCTACTGGGAAGTATGCGATTATTATTCTCTGACCGAACATTTGTTCACCGCGCTGGACCTGTGCATTTCCGGCATGACCTGGGACAGTCTGACCGAAGAACAACAGCAATGGGTACAGGAGGCAGCAGACTACGCGATGGAAGAAAACCGCAAGTATATTCAGGAAAAAGAAGCCGGCTGGCTGGAAGAAATCGGTGAAAATATGGAAGTGAACCAGTGCGCTGACAAATCCGGATTTACAGAAGTGGCACAGAAAGTCTATGAAAACTATACCGGCGAAATCGGGCAGGAGCTTTTAGACACTGTGATGAACAAGGTTGCATCTGTCCAGTAACCGGGAAAAACCGTCAGAAGGAGGCAGACCCATGAAATATTTCAAGCAATTTTGTAACCTGGTCAATAAAGTCTATACTTATTTTGGCGTTCTGCTACTGGTAATTATCTGTATTGCATGTATTCTGCAGGTATTTTCGCGGTACGTTCTTGGAAGCGCCGTTCCCGGAACAGAGGAAATCAGCCGGTACTGTTTTATCTGGCTCGGTTTTCTGGGAAGCGCAGTCTGTGTGGAAAAATGGTCCAATGCCCATATTTCCATCCTGCATGACGGTTTGAAAGGAAAAGCCCGTATGTATCATTCCGGATTTTTAAACCTCATGGTGTTTCTGTGTGCGGCACTGCTGTTTGTCCAGGGCATCAAATGTACCAGCATCACTTCCAGGCAGCTGAGCAGTATGCTGCGTATCCCCATGAGCTTTGTATATGCAGCCATCCCCTTCGGGGCATTTGGCATGATGTTAAGCGCCGCAAAACGCTTTTTGGAATTGTTTCTTCCAAAAGATAACAAGGAGGTGCAAAATTGAGTGCAGTCATTCTTTTTGGAATTTTGATTCTTTTCATTATCATTGGAATCCCGGTATGCTTCAGCATCGCATATTCTGGTATCGGTTTTTTGCTTTTCACCCATATGAAACCGCTGATTCTGATCGCCCAGCGCTCATTAAACGGCATGGACAGCTATACACTGCTGGCAATTCCTCTGTTCACACTTGCCGGATATCTGATGGACAAAGGCGGACTCTCCAAACGGCTCGTCCTCTTTTTAGAACGTGCGTTTTTCTGGATTCCAGGCGGAATGGGAACCATTACCGTCATGTGCTGTGCCGTATTTGCAGCGCTGACCGGATCCGGTCCGGCCACCGTAGCTGCCATCGGCGCCATCCTGTATCCGGCAATGAAGTCCGGAGGATATCAAGAAGACAGCGCAGCCGGTCTGCTGGCATGCGGAGGAGCCCTAGGACCGGTCATTCCTCCAAGTATCTGTATGATCGTCTACGGTACCACCATGGGCGTATCCGTCCCTGCCATGTTTATGGCTGCCATCGGCCCGGGATGCCTGATGGCGCTGTCACTGATCATTGCCAATATTCTGGTCTGCCACAGACAGAACATCCGGCAGATGAAAAAAAAATATTCCTTCCAGGAAATTCTTGAAGCATTTACGCATGCATGGGGTGTGCTCCTTCTCCCGATCATTGTACTGGGTGGAATCTATGGGGGCGTTTTTACACCGACCGAAGCGGCTGCCGTATGTGTGGCGTTTGCCCTGATTCTTGGAGTCTGCTACCGGGAACTGAGTCCTGCAAGTCTGACAGACTCCCTGATCAAAACAGTGGAAACCTCTTCCATGGTCATTATTATCGTTGGAATGTCCGCTGTTCTGTCATGGATCCTGTCTGCAACCGGCATTCCGGCACAGATCGCATCTGCAGTTACTCCCTTTCTCGGGAATAAATATGTCTACATTGTCGTACTGCTTCTGATTCTGTTTGGCATCGGCTGCCTGATGGAGACGGTGGCCAGTATGCTGATTCTGGGTCCCATTCTTGTCCCCATCGGCCTGGCGCTTGGAATGAATGATCTGCATCTGGCCATCGTATTCTCGGTTGCTCTGGTAGTGGGAATGGTGACTCCGCCTTTTGGTCTGAATCTTTTCACAGCATGTGCCACTTCCGGCCAGACCTTCCTGCAGGTAGTCAGGGGAATGATCCCATACCTGATCGCACTGATTGTGGCCGTGATCCTGGTGGCTTTTATACCAGAACTGTCATTATTCCTTCCACGGCTCATGAAACTGGCCTGATCGACTTGGCCTCAAAGAAACTAAAACAGGAAAAAGTATCCTGATTCCAATAATATCTTAAAATCAGACTTTAGCAGCGAGGCAGTTTTTTGGCTGCCTCGCCACAGACTGTCAAAGAACCTCTGTTATGCAGCAGCACAACAGAGGTTCTTTTTAAAAGCAGCTATGCTCATTGTGACAAAAAACGGGCGCTGAACTGCCTTCCACTGTCAATCTGGCGGGATAATTCGGATACTGCAATTTTTACAGTGTCTTGACAATAGTATAACATTATGTTATACTGCAAAAGATAACACATTGTTATATATAAAGGAGGGACGAAACATGATACCGCAGCTGTCAGATGCAGAACTTGAAATTATGAAAATCATATGGGGAAACCGGTCACAGGAAGTGACACGATTCCCTTATATCATGGACGGGCTGGCGGCCAGAGGAAAACCGTGTCAGAAAAATACACTGATTGTCCTCTTGTCCCGTCTGATAAACAAAGGATTTTTAAATGCCAGAAAAATCGGACGGCGAAATGAATATACCCCGCTCGTTTCAGAAGCTGAATACCAGGCAGTGCAGACCAAACATTTTCTGGATAAGATCTATGAGGGAAACGCAACCGGGCTGGTTTCCACTCTGATTTCAGGGGATTTGCTGACCGACGAAGAATACGGCGAATTGAAGAAACTGCTGGAGAAAGGACGGGAAAAATGAATCTGCTATTCAAACTATTTTTATCCATGTCTTTTTCCGGTGCCCTGCTCATCCTGGCACTGCTTTTGGGAAAAACGTTTTTAAAAGATAAAATCAGCCGGCAATGGCAATATTACATCTGGCTCGTTGTGATCTTACGGCTGCTTATCCCCTTTGGACCGGAAACAAACCTGATGGGGAGAACCTATCAGGCTGTGGATCAGGCCATAGCCCGGTCCGCTTCTTTCTCCCGGCAGCAGACGCTCTTTTGGGATCCAAAAGACGCTCCTTATGTTGGTTTTGAACCGGACAGCGAAGATGCAGACCAACCGGCAGAAGCCTTGACTACTGCATATTCATTTCCGGATTCCGTATCACCGCTAATCCGTTCCCTCCGGCTGATCTGGCTGCTGGTTGCACTGGGTATGCTGATACGGAAAATCACCGTCTATCAGAGCTTTGTGCGGTATATCCATGCCGGACTGACCCCGGTTTCCGACCTGAAAGTTTTAGACCGGCTTTCGGCAGCAGCAGAACAGGCAGGTATAAAAAAACCGGTGGAACTTTGTATCCATCCGCTGATTTCTTCGCCTCTTCTGACTGGCTTTCTGCATCCGTGCATCGTCCTGCCGGACCTTCATATTTCTGAAAAAGATTTTCCGTATATCGTCCTGCACGAACTGACCCACTGGCAGCGAAAAGATATACTTTATAAATGGCTGGTGCAGCTGACCGTCTGCCTGCACTGGTTTAACCCTCTCGTTCACCTTATGAACCGGGAAATTACAAAGGCGTGCGAATTTTCCTGCGATGAGGCAGTTCTTGCAAAAGCAGGACACGACAATGCACAGGACTATGGAACTACTCTGCTTAACGCCATGGCGGCAGTGGGGAGACACCGGGAGACTCCGGGAACCGTTACCTTAAGTGAGAATAAACAACTGTTGAAAGAAAGGATCTGTGCAGTTATGAATGTTCGACAGCCATCAAAGACAGCTAAAACAGGAACCTTCATTCTGACATTGTGCGTGGTTTTCGCTGCGGCCTTTGTTGGAGTTTATACGATGGAAACAGCCGCTGCATCTGATCACCCGGTCGAAACAGAAGACGCTTTCTCTTCTGCATCTGATCGCCCGGTCGAAGCAGCAGACGCTTTCACAGAAGTGGAACGATACTATGAGGAAGACAGTCTGCCGCTGTTTGGAATTGCTTTCTCCCGGCTGGATGAAAGCGCACAAAAGAAATGGCTGGAAAAGCTCTATGCGGACGACGAGATTGCTTTCTTCTCTGTCGCTGTGGGCGGACTTGATCCGGCCTCTTCTCTGTTTGTCGACTTTGCGGAAAAAACATATGCAGAGGAAGAAACTGCATTTTTCTCCACCCTGGCGGACTGCATGGACGAAGCAAAACTGGAATCCTGGCTGGACCGGGCACTGAAAGATGGAAGGTGGAACTTCCAATCCATACTGTATGACCGTCTGGATCGCGGTGATGAATTTGACAGACTGGAAGAAAAACAGGAAAAGGAATGGGAAGAAATGCTAAGAGCGGAATATCAGGCAGCAGGCGTTACCATGAGCGGCAAAAATTATTACTATCAGGGACAGCTGGTCAATGTCTTTCTGGACACCCGCGCCAACCAGTCTTTTTATACGCTGAATATGAACCCGGCCGGAACCGTCAACATCAAAATAATCCGTGATGCTGACGACAAAATCACAGGTGCCGCGTATCTGACGGAGACAGAAGTAACAGAACTGTTGGGGGACTGGTCATAAATACAGGGCATCCCATCTTCCATTGCCGGATAACGGGCTTTCCTCATCCCATACACCAGATGATTTTAAGCCCGTTGTCCCGTCCGGGGAAGATGTGTCCCCACATCAAAAGGCTGCTTTTTTCCAGGTGCTTTTTTGTCCCGCTTCCACGGCCAGTTCCCATATGTCTTTTTCCCTTTCCGGAACCTCATTATGCTGTTGCACAAAATCCAGAATTCTTTCAAAGGTGCTGAGCAAGCGGCTTCGGGTGATGCTGATATTCCCATAAACTCCACATTGTTTTTCGATTAGCGGAATACCTTCTGATATCATCCAGGCTTTAAACTGCCGAAGCCAGGTTTCTTTATCCTTATCCGTAAAACTTTTTACCTGTCTTCCTTTCTTCTGTAGAAAAGATATGATTTCTCTGCTATTTTTTCTGGCATGTAATCCACATACTGCTGTGTCATCTCCTCATATGCATGGCCCAGGTAATCCCTTACCCCCTGCAATGAAACTCCTTCCTCATAAAACAAGATCGCTATGCCGTGCCGGTAATCATGAGACCGGAACATATAATCACCGTTTTGTATGTTCTGTCTCTCGCAATATTTTAACATATTGTATTTGAATGTACCGCTTCGGTACGCTCCTCCTTGGCTGTTTTTCCAGACGATCCTCCGTCTCATCGCGTCATACTGGCAGGCGATCTCTGTTTCCCAGCCATCCGCCCCTTTCCGGCGCAGGGAGATCAAATTCCCGGCATAGTCGTAATCATCAATCGTCACTTAAAGCATCTTCCTATTCCCAGAATACTCCAATTTTCATTTTGTGTCATGTCATCAATATCTGCCTTATTATTACATACTTGGATATTTTCTAAAGCCATTTTGGGGGGTAATGTCAATCTGTCTTTGAAAGGAACAGAAGTTTCAATTAAAATATAGTTTTCATAATCAACTATTTCTAATGATGCAATAATCTTCTTATGATTAAAGAAATATATGTGAGAAATATCATCTACAGCATCAATATCAAAATTGAAAGCCTCAATATAAGTCCAAAATTTCACATCAATCATTTCAATTCCATAGGCTTGAACATCTAATAATTTATCTGGCTTTTCTAAAATATTAACATTACTATACAATGCAAACTTAGAAATAACTGTTTCATATGTCATTCTAGTATAGATAATAATCTCATTGCACATTATCTCACACCACTTAATAAAGCATTTCCATTGCCCCCCTGTAAACCTCCCCGTCCTGTTATATTGCCCTATACATAATATATTAACCATTTCTTTCATTACATCTCCGTTTCGTATTATGCATCAAAGTGGTTTTGTCTTTCCAGGTTTTGGATAATCTCCAAGTTTCAAAACATGATAATGATCACCATCGTAATGATCATCACCGTCGTGCCTGGGATGAAATTCAATTCGTCTGCTGCCTGGATCTTCATCAGCTTTCCCCAAGTGTCCAGATCAAAACCGGTCTGATTCTCATTTCCGTCCACAATTCCAATCACCTGACCACGGCTGTTATAACGATATCTCTGTAACTTCCTATCTTCCTTACTGCTTCCGGCGCTGGCCACACCGGAAAGAAGTCCCCGCGCCTCATAGTGGAAATGGAACTCTATGTCCTCAGGGCATAGTCCGCAAAGGACCGTTTTTCCTCCACCAGCCGGTCACTGAGGTCGTAGGTGTACTCAAACACGGCCCCTTCCATATTGCGGGCCTGAATCAGGCGATCTTTCAGGTCGTACCGGTAGTTGATCTCCGTTTCCCGGCCATCCGCACCTTTCCGACGCAGAGAAACCACATTCCCGGCACAGTCGTAGGATACCAGGGTACTACGGTCGATGCCGTTCTTTTCATCCACCATCCGTTCACAGATTAAACGGTCCCGCAGGTCATATTCCCGGAAGACCCATTCCCGTCTTCCACCAGAATCCATTTCCCGCCATCAAAACATATCCCAGTTTACCTGCCATCTCCGTCACAGGTATAGGAGGTGCGACCAAAGAACTGCCTGCCGTCTTCCGCCGGGATCGGTTCCGCTTTCTCAAGCAGGTTCCCGGACAGATCATACCAGTAGTAAGAAAGCACTGTTCAGCCAAGCGCTAAGTTTTTGTCAGCAGGATCAAGACCCCGAAAGCCTATTTATCCTATATATACTTTTACGCTCTCTCTTGCATTTTCTAATAGTAAAGTTAATTCTTTACTTAAATTATCCAATCTTTTAATCATTTGTTTCCCCCTTTCATTATTCATATTTTTACCGATCCACAATTTGATCTCTTCAAGTTCTTTTAATATTGATCTAAAATCCTCTTTCTCAACTTCTATTCCACTTTGAAAACATTTTACCCACTGCAAATCCAACATTTCAACTATTGGCATCCAAAACTCTTGAAATACCTGTTCAGTTGCAATAGGCACATAAAATTCATCTTCCTCTTTACTAATAGGGTTACTTACCATTAAACATACTGACATACGATTATTTCCTCTACCCAGAATAAGTCAAAACAAAATATTGCGCATGAAATTGCTATTAAATGTCTAATGATTTCCAAATGTTGCATCAAATGTATAATCTGGAAATTCTACTTGCAATCTTTCTATACTCTCTTGTACAGCTGCTCTTAATTCAACACTATCTCCATCCAGCCGGAAAATAAATGTTTTTATTTCTTACAATTCTGTTATATCAGATACATTATCAACTTTGTTCGTTTTTGCTTGCCTAGTTCCCCTAAGCATTTTCCCCTTGAATCAATTATTTCTATTTCTTTATTTAATTTTACTGTTATACTCTCCCTATCTCCATTACCTGTTACATTCTCCTGTTGTGCATTTTTCGGAATTTGCTCAATTATAGATTATAAGTTAAATTTCTAACATATGATCTACTTCTAAAACTTTCATATATTCATTAACTTTTTTAATTAAATCTTTTATTACAATTTGTGTAGGTCTACCTGAATTGTAATACAATCTCTTTATTTTGCAAAACACTGCTGGATTACTAATTAAGAATTCTGTCGTTTCCATATTGATAAAACTTCTTAACGAATCTAAAGAAATTACAAGCAGTTCATCATCTTCTTCTGTATTAAGCAACTCTACTAACAACAACCATTCATACTTATTATCATAATTATATAAACAGTAGGCTATTCTTTTCTTCCATTCAACATCTTTTTTTGATATTTCTTCCAGTAGCATTTTCCAGTCAGATTCTTTAAATTCAGAAATAATCTCCCTTGCAATATCTACCCCTTCATCATACCAATAATCTATAGTAAAATAACCTGATAAATATTTGTTAAGTTCATCATACATGTTTTTCTCCTAATCTGTTACTGTTTACAAGCACTGCCCTTTACATAACAGCCTTTTGAATCTTTCCTCTAAAATTCTTTTCCCTTGCCAGTAACCAAAATCTTTTATTTTCAGGAACTTATCTCCTCGATCAGTAATATCACTGCGAATCCTGAAAGATATACTATCAATCTCATCAGAAATCTCTCCCGCAACCATAAATTAGGAAACAAAAAACTGATCCATATACTCCTAACTATAGTAGCCGACTCTATCAAAGAAGAGATATATTATTATTTTTGGTGAACTACAGACACCTCCTTTAAAACTATCTTTTACTAACTTAGTAAAAAATGAAAAACAAAACTCCGCAAAGAACTTCTAGTAAATCCATATCTATGCCTCTTTTTCTGATATGCTCTTGGAGTCTCATTGTACCTGAATTTGTAAGACAATTTTTCAGATGCCCATAAATAATGAGGCGTACGCACATCGTACATTGATTAAATTTAGATGCATGTGGAGGAAAATCAACCGCAAAAGCAAGCACTGGGCAGATTCTAAGAGTACATTTCTGACACAAGTGCTATACCGATATGACGTTTCATCCTGCTTGAAAATGTAATGAATACAATGTGTTCTATCAGATGATCGGTCAGGGCAGAATCAATATTCCTGCGATTTATATATGTAATAGAGACTATATGTACTTACTTAATATCATCTGTAACGTCAAAACATATTCTTTAGTTCCGTAACTACATTGGCTCATGGTGAGTTAACAGAGTGTTCCATCATAGTGTGAACAGTAGTCCTAATCTGGATCAACAGGTTCAAAGCGATCCAAAAATCCTGTAACCCCACCACCTGTTGGATAACCTACAGTAACATCTGAGCTAATCTTAATCACTTCATTTCTAGGTCTTACTTTTCTCTGACCTTCTAATATTTTTTTCTCTATCTCAGGACTAATAATAGTCCTTTCAGGATTATTCGAAATATCATTATCTGGATCACACGTTACATTCTCTTGCTGTGCATTTTTCTCCGCATCCGTATTAGTATTACAGGAAACTCTATTCCTTCCGCTTGGATCATAATACATCACCGGATTGTTTGCACAGTAGGCATACAGGTTCAGCCCGTCCCCTCGACAGGTGTCCTCCTGCATGAAACGTCCAATTACCGGATTATAATATCTTGCACGCAGATAATACTGTTCCGTTTCTGCGTCATACTGCTGGCCTCCATAAAGAAGTCGGTTCGATACGTTCTCATGCTTCCCAAGGATCCTCCCAAAGGCATCATACTCATACGCATTTTCAGGAACTCCGGCTTCTCCTGTCACCCATCCTGTACTCAGCTGCTCATCCTGGTGGACTCCATAAAGCCTTCCCTGATACTCCAGACCCGCCAGTCCCTTCCCACGGATATAACGGCTGATGTCCGTTCCTGTCTCATCAGACTCTGTATACAGTTCCCGGTTCACATACAGGAATGTGCTTTTCTTTCCGTTTACAGTCAGGCCTGCGCGCAGTCCTTCCCCGTCATACCGGTTCTCCTGGATTTCCTTTCCGCCGGAAAGGATACGGATCTGACGGTTTTCCGTATCGTAAAGATACTGCCGCTCCTCCTTCGGGCCGGCTTCCCTGATCAGATTGCCCTGGGGGTCAAAGGTATAGTCCCAGACTTCTCCGCCCGCTGCCCGTCTGATCAGCTGGTTCTTTCGATTGTAACGGTTTTTTTCGGTTTTTCCTCCTTTCCTTTTTTCCAGACGGTTTCCGCACAGGTCGTAGATATAGCTGGTTTCCTCCCCATTCCTGCTCTCTGCGGTCAGCCGGTTCATCCGGTCATAGCGGTAACGGATATCCCGAATCTGCAAAGAGCACCCATTGGAATGGTCCGGAAGCATCATCGTCCCTCTCCTGACAGTCCGGTTTCCGTTCGGGTCATACTCATACTGCAGATCACAGATCGTTTTCCCTTTCCCGGTTTCCGTCAGCAGGCGGACGATGTTCCCTTCTGTGTCATACTCATAAGCCGTCTTCACTCCGTTCCGATGGCGGATCTCTTTCACTTTTCCTCCTGGAGTATGACGGTAGCTTACAATTTCCCCGTCTTCATCAGCTACAGAGGTAAGTCTCCCTCCATGGTCATATCCATAGGACAGTACCCGGCCGCTGCCATCGGTCATGGTCTTTATATTGCCATCCAGAAAATAAGTGTAACGCAGCACGGCGTGACCGGAAGTTTCCTTCCGCAGGAGCTTTCCATCCGGTCGGAATTCATAGCGGTAACGGAATCCTCCGCCGACTGCCTGTCTTAAATATCCCAGACAGTCGTATTCCCAGATTCTCACTTCACGATTCTTCCCGTCTTTGTCGCAGCTGATTCTCTTCACAGGGTTCCCGTCTATATTATACTCGGTTTTCACCTGGTTGCCCAGACGATCAACAGAAAAAATCTGCCGTCCCTCCCGGTCATAGCAAAACCGTTCTTTCCTCCCTTCCTGGTCTGTGATCTCGCAGATCTTCCCCTGACTGTTATAACGGTAATGAATGATTTTCGCTGTCTATTCCGTTGTTTACCGCGATAAAACACACGTTATTTCTGCGGAAAATCTCCATAGCGTTTCCCACTTGGAGATAGTCGTGCCCCCAACGGGTCATATCTTTCATAATGCACATGCCGACTTTGCCGTTTTCCACGTCCTCTATCATGCGGGAGTAGACAGAACGGTCAAAAAATCTGCCGCTTTCGTCATCGTCAATGTAGTGCCGGATATTGGTTAATTTTAACTGTCTGGCATAGCTTTCCAGAAATTTCTTCTGGTTCTGTATGGAGTTACTTTCGCCGCCGTCCCTGTCCTCGTCCCCCACGGATAGGCGGGAGTAAAGGGCTGTGATTTTGCTGTAATCATTCATGTGCATATCCTCCTGCGTCAATATAGGTGTTGCTTACAGTTAAGATTATGCACTCCACCTTGCAGAACCGTACTCCATGCCATGCCGGAACTTCTTGGCGTTCTTGGCTTTGAAATACACCACAAGGCGGAGCATGATGCCGCACCCTGCCCCTATCAGCAAATCTCTTGGGTGAAAACTTGGTAACGGGTTGGAAAATAAATCCTCCATCCCCGCCATGACCGCCATCATCTTTGCGGAAGCGTCCTGCCCCGGCGATACCCGCCACAGCCACGCTATTTTGTCGCAGAAATACCCGGCAAGCACATAGGGGAGATTC
>ERZ808046.128-NODE-128-length-97504-cov-12.056329_pt1 | contig 97504 bp, 84 predicted proteins | sample MGYA00380196_ERZ808046 | MGnify/ENA primary metagenome ERZ808046 (study PRJEB31490, sample SAMN06133421) | mouse gut metagenome | isolation source: Z6_2 | host: mice | place: China: Chengdu | collected 2015-05 ... | reverse complement strand
TTTCTCATAGTTTTCTGTAAAAAAATCTACAAGACAAATTTCCTATGCCTTGTAGATCATCATTTAGCTCCTATATTCTTCTTTTAAATACTTTCCACGACGAATTTTGTTCACAATTCCTATGATTCCACCCTGTTTTTTCTATCCATACAGTCCATTTAGTCCACAATATATGGTATAAATGAAACCAAATAATACTATATATAGTTTTAAAAGTCCTTTCGCTTAGTAGGACACAAAATACTCCACTGCATTTTCCGGGAAAAATTCCTTGAACTCGCCGTAGAGCTGTCCCGCCAGGGTTTTGTTGTGGGCAATGATCAGAGTGGGCTTGTTCAGCGCCGCGATCACATTGGCCATGGTAAAAGTCTTACCGGAACCGGTGACCCCCAGCAGAGTCTCGCACTGATTGCCCTGCCGGAATCCTTCAACCAGGGCTTCAATGGCCTGGGGCTGATCGCCGGTGGGCTGATATGAGGCATGTAATTTAAACTCTGGCATAGATAACCTCTCTTTCACGAAATTGTATGATTATTATTATCCATAAAACGTGAACGGCAACCACAACGTGCACATCTGTATCTGAAAAGAACGCAAATGAGACCATGAATCCGCTACACATGTGTAGCGAATTCATATCAAAAACTCACCAATCCATTTCCTGTGCAATCCTGGTCCTCTCATCTTCAACAAGAAGAACTAATTCTTCCAGCGCCGCAGTCACGATCACCAAAGTAAAAGTCCCGGCAAAGTTTCCGCCATAAAAATATTCTCATATAGTTTTCCACAAACTCTGCCATGGCACACATTCCGTCCGCAAAAATTTGTGATCTGACATTTATACATTCTATCACATCATGCCGAGTTTGTACAGATGTATTTAGAACATTCGTTCTATCAACACTTAAGCCAGGGGATGAAAACGGCGGCTATGCGATATGGGCATAGCCGCCGTGGATATGGCAGTTAGGAAATCTGTTTCAGCGACAGGGCGGACTTATCTATTCTATCATTTCCGACAGTACTTCCCGGGCCTTCTCCAGCTGATTGTCAAAGCCGCTGCCATAGTAAGCCTCCCCGTCAAAGGGGCAGGCCACATCCGGCTCGATGCCCACGCCGTGAATATTGCGGCCCTTGGGCGTATAATAACTGCTGATGGTGATCTTGATGGCGGAGCCGTCCCGCAGGGTCAGCATCTGCTGCACAATCCCCTTGCCAAAGGTGGTGGTCCCTACCAGCGTTCCCTTGCCGTAGTCCTGTATGGCGCCGGATAGAAGTTCCGAGGCGCTGGCACTGTTGCCGTCCACCAGCACCACCAGCGGCAGTTCAAATTCATTGCTGCCATCGCAGGTATATTCCTCCCGCTTGCCGTATTTATCCTCGGTGTAGACCACCAGGCCCTTGGGCAGAAGCATTCTGGCAATATCCACCACCGCATTGACGCTTCCTCCCGGGTTGCCCCGCAGATCCAGCACCAGACCCTTCATGCCGCTGCTCCGGGAAGCATCCAGAGCCGTCCTGAACTGCCCCGGCGTCACATCGTCAAACTCGATGATTCGAATATAGGCCATGCCGTCTCCCAGCATCTTCTGCTCCACCGTGGGAATCTCCACCTGCCTGCGCTGTACTTCCACATCCAGATATTCCCCTTTCCGATAGAGGGTAATATTCACAGTGGTGCCTTCCTCTCCTTTGATCAGGCTCACCACCTTATCCAGGTCCATACCATAAGTGGAAACCCCGTCTACCTCGTAGATAATATCGTCGGGGCGCATGCCCACTTCCTCCGCAGGAGAACCCGGGATGGGACTGTTGATCTTGGGATAGTTGCGTTCCACATCCTGGGCCACATAGGCGCCGATGCCGTAGTACGCGCCGGTAGCCTGCTCCATGAATGTCTCAAAGTCATCGGCGGTAAAATAATTGGTGTAAGGATCCCCCACCGCCTCCATCAGTCCCTGGTAGATTCCCTCCTCCAGGTCTTCGCGGGTCACATCATCCTTGTAATAATAGTTCTCGATCATGTACACCAGCCTGTCGATCTTATCCGCCACCGTCTCACTCAGGCTGCCATCCTGTCCGGCACCGTCCGCATTGACCTGCTGACTCTCCTGGCGTGCGTTCTCCACCGTCTGCTGGATCTGGAATCCCAGATACGCCACACATACCACTAACAACGTGGTGAAAATGCCTACCACCAGTCCGGCTGCAAATTGTCCCGTCCGACCGCCCTGGCGCTTATTCTGATGATCATATACTTCCATATTTTCCTCTTTCCTGCATTCCCAAAATCCTGTCCTGCATCATGCCCGTTATACTGACTGCAGTATGCTCATTCAGCATCCCGGCAGATTTGTCATCGGGCCGCACCAAACTCCGCTTCAATCCATGCCCGGCATACGATATCAGTCAATGTACACCGGTCTGGACTACAATCTTCCATACTTTAACATAAAATATACTTAAGGTGAGATATAATTCCAGGGAGAAACATATTCCCCGTTCAACCGCACGCTGAAATGGAGATGATTTCCGGTGGAGCGCCCGGTGGAACCCACCGCCGCTATGGTATTGCCTCTGGCTACCACATCGTCTTTCTTCACATACAATTTGGACGCATGCATGTAGATGGTATACAGCCCGCCGCCATGGTCAATCATCACATAATTCCCCATGGTGGAACTGTAATCCGCTGCCACCACAATCCCGTCATAGGCCGCGTAAATAGCTGTCCCCTTGGGAGATGCAAAATCCACGCCATTGTGAAATTGCTGCACAAAGAGAGTGGGATGCAGCCGCATGCCATAATCATCAGACACCCGGGTGTAGGAGGCCAGGGGAAACTTAAATGTGCCGCCGTCGTAGGTCAGCACCTTGCCGCTGCTGGCCAGGATCCGTTTCTTCTCGTCCTCCACCGCCTTTTCCAGAGCGGCAATCAACTCGTTCTGGGCCTTGATGTCCGCCTCGTATTCCTCAATGGACTGTTCTCCTGTGCTGATCCTCTGCTCGTAGGCGTTCAGTTCCCGCTCCTTCTGGTTCATCAACTCTTCCAGGGCCGCCTGCTCGGTTTCCACCCCCGCCTTGGCCTCGTCCAGAAAAGCCTTATCCTCCTCCAGGCGTGCCTTGCACAACTCCACATATTCTCTGGTCTGGATAAAAGACACCAGCATCTGATTGTCGTACTCGGCCACCTGCTCCATGTAAAAACTGCGATTAAGGAAATCCGCAAAGCTGGAGGCTCCCATGATCATGTCCAGGAAATAGTTCTCGCCCCTCTCATAACTAAATCTTATGCGGCTTGACATCGCTTCATACTGCCCGGCCTCCACTTCCAATGCATTTTCAAGCTGCCTCTGGGCTTCCACGATATCCGCTTCCTTGTTGGCAATCTGTGTCTTCAGGTCCGCGATCTTCTGCTCGATCTGAGCCATGTTCTCATCCAGCTTTACCACATAATTCTTCAGGTCCTTCTTCTCCTGCTCCAACTGCTGCACCAGTTTCCTGATGTCGGAAAGACCGTTTTTCAGTTGATCTCGTTCATTCTGCGCATTATCAATCTGATTCTCCATCTCCTGAATGGATTCCGATGTGATATTGGACAGATTGGTGGCGGATACCCGGGCCCCTCCCGCCGCGCACAGCAGCGTCGCCGCCAATACCAGGCCCCCTGTTATCTTCCATTTTTTCATGTCAATCCCCTTGCGCGGCACAGGCTGCCCCCGCCGTCGCCCTTATCCCCCGGCCCCTACACATGCAGGTGCTTTCTCACCGTGGAAATACTGCCCACAAAGCCGATGCCTACACCCACGCCCAGACAGACCGGAGTCAACACGCCAAAGATCGTCTCGGCAGGCAGAAAAATCAGCAGATGGCTCAGCATGGAAAATTTCTCCGTGGCGTAAACCAACACGCTGTCATAAGTGTAGTGCACCGCCCACAAGGGGATGGCTGCCCCGATCAGACCGATCAGCATGCCCTCCAGCACAAAGGGAGCGCGCACGAAAAAGTCCGTTGCGCCGATATATTTCATAATATTGATCTCTTCCTTGCGCACCGAAATACCGATGGTCACGGTGTTGCTGATCAGAAACACGGACACCGCCAGCAGTACCACAATGATGCCCAGGGACACATATCCGATCAGAAGGTTCACGCCGCTCAGGGTACTGGCCGTAAGGGCGGAATAGTTCACCAGGCGTACCCCTTCGATGGAGTACAGATAAGTCACCAGCGCGTCCTGCATGGACACATCGCTCAGGTACACCACATAATTCATACACCCGGCCAGGGGATTTTTAGGATAACCTGCGATAAACTCATCCACCCTGTCCCCGAAATAGATCTTCTGATAGTCCGCCCACGCGTCCTCTGCGGAAATATAAACCACCTCCGACACTTCCGTGCGGCCGCGGATCATGGTACCGATCTCCTCGATCCGGGTATCCGTGATATCATCCTCAAAAAAGACGGTGACACAGATATTCTCCTCCGCACCCCGGACCATATGCTGGAAATTGGCCACAATCGCATAGAAAACCCCAAACAGAAAGAGGCATGCCGCAATAGTGGCGATGGATGCCAGCGAGTACCATTTGTTGCGGAACAGGTTGCGGAAACCCTGCTGTATGGTATAAAAGAATGTGCTAATCTTCATCGTCTATATATGCCCCTTCCTCTTCATCGCTGATGATCACGCCCTTCTTCATGGTAACCACGCGCTTCTGCATGGCGTTGACGATCTCACGGTTATGGGTGACTACCACCACGGTGGTGCCGGACTCATTGATCTCCTCCAGCAGCTTCATGATATCCCAGGAATTCTTGGGATCCAGATTGCCGGTGGGCTCGTCTGCCAGCAGGATGGAAGGACTGTTGATCAGTGCCCTGGCCAGGGCCACTCTCTGCTGCTCGCCTCCGGAGAGCTGTTTGGTCTTGGCCTTGTACTTGCCGGCCAGACCCACGGTGGCCAGGATGGCGGGGACATTCCGCCGGATCTCCCGTCCCGGGACCTCTATAATGCGTTGGGCAAAGGCCACATTCTCATAGACATTCCTGTCATTGAGCAGCCGAAAGTCCTGGAACACCACACCCAGATTGCGGCGCAGCTTGGGGATCTCCCGCCTGCGGAGCTTCGCCATATCTTTTCCCATCACGCTGACCTGGCCGGAAGAAGCCACCAGTTCCCTCAGCAGCAGCTTAATCAGGGTGGACTTGCCGGAACCGCTGTCCCCCACGATGAATACAAACTCGCCTTTGTGTACCTTCAGGGAAATCCCGTTCAGCGCCGGTGAACCGGTGGAATAGGACTTGCTTACATTATCCAGGCAGATCACCCCGTTCTCTTCGATGAACTTGGCCTGCTGTTTCCTAATTGCTTCTTTTCTCCTCATCTGTTCCCCCTAAAACTCAAAGTTCTCCATATACTTCATATATTTTACCACCATCAGCGCAATCTTAAAAGTAATGGCATCCTCAAATACCCGCAGGTCCAGCCCGGTACTTTTCTGCAACTTATCCAGACGGTATACCAAAGTATTGCGGTGAATGAAAAGCTGGCGGGAAGTCTCGGACACATTCAGGCTGTTCTCAAAGAACTTATATATGGTGGTCAGGGTCTCCTCGTCAAATTCATCCGGGCTTTTGCCCCCGAATATCTCCTTGATAAACATCTTGCAAAGGGGGATGGGCAGTTGGTAAATCAGTCTTCCGATGCCCAGCGCGCTGTAAGCAATCACATCCCTCTCGTCAAAGAAAATCCTGCCCACATCCAGAGCCATTTTGGCCTCCTTGTAGGAGCGGCTGACCTCTTTGATCTCTTTCACCACCGTGCCGTACGCAATATGTACTTCCCTGAGACCCTCTTTCTGCAGGGCGGAGCAAAGTCCTCTGGCCGCCCGGTCAATCTCCTTGCTGTTGTCGGACTCCGCCAAATCCTTGACCACGATTACATTGTTCTCGTCCACAGCGGTGATAAAATCCTTGCTGTTGCTGCCAAAATAAGACCTGGCCAGTTCCAGCGCGTTGTTGTCCTTGCCGTTCTCTGACTCCACGATCATTACCACCCGGCTCACATCCATCTGGATATGCAGCTTCTTGGCCCGGCTGTAGATATCCACCAGCAGCAGATTGTCCAGCAGCAAATTCTTGATAAAATTGTCCTTGTCAAACCGTTCCTTGTAGGCCACCAGCAGGTTCTGCACCTGGAAGGCGCTCAACTTTCCGATGGTATACACATCCTCACCGCCCCCCGCGATGACCAGCACATACTCCAGCTGTTGTTCGTCATATACTTTGAAAAACTGATACCCCTGAATCTCCTGAGAGTCCGCCGGAGACTTGGCGAATTCCACCACCGCCCTGCCGCTGCCCGACATATCGGCGGTATATGCCACCGGCTTACCGTCCACATCCATAACGCAGATATCAACCCTGGCGATCCCCTTCAGTCCGTCTATGGTGCTCTGCAAAATCTGATTTGATATCATATTTCCTACTCCTTTTCCTGTGTGAGGTACTTTCTGCTCCGTACATATAGATATTAGTAAAAATGCCGAAAATCCTATTTAATACAAATGTACAAAAAAATCGCAGAAAAAGCAATAGGTTTTTGTGAAAAATTAATGGATAATTAGTCACAAAAAAGGTGGCAGGCCTTTTTTCTATGCCCCACCACCCCTATAGTCGGAAAAAATTACCAATCCGTTACAAACGAATATCTATGCTGCCTCCCACTGCCGGATTCACACTGCGCTCCATTGCCGCGGCATCTACCATCTGAACCACGCCCGCGCCCAGCTCTTCACCCATGTCGATGGCTTTGCTCAGCATCTTGATTCCCACCTGGGACTGCACATCCATCATCGCCATATTCATTGACAGTCCTGCAATATCCATATCCATACCTCCTGCAAAAGGTTAATTTTCTGTCTGTCTTATGGTTTTATCTTAACACACTTATTTCGGTTTGCCAAGAGGCAATTTCCAACTATACAGGAACTACTATATCGGAGCTTCCGTTTCCTGATACCACTGGCTTTGTGCCCGGTACATGGTCTTATATAAGCCCTCCTGTTCAATCAATTCGTCAAAGGTACCGTCCTGCACGATTTTCCCGTCTTTTAATACAAGAATCCGATCACAGAAGCGGGTGGATCCCAGGCGGTGGCTTATCAGGATGCCGATCAGACCATTTTTTCGTATTTGTTCGTAATATTGCCGGTATATTGTGGCTTCCATCATCACATCCATGTTTGCGTTGGGTTCGTCAAGGATCAGCAGCGATCCCTTTGCGTAAAATCCCCGGGCAACCGCCAGCCTCTGCCACTGCCCCCCTGATAGTCGTACCGAATTCTCCAGCAGGCTTCCCACGGGAGTGTCATATCCGAAGGGCAGTTGTTCAATGAAGTCATGGGCATCGGCCTCCCGTGCGGCCCGTTGGATTTCCCCGGCATTCTGTGCCTGGTCCGGCAGGCTAAACCAAATATTCTCTCCTGCCGTCAATTCATAGCAGACATAATCCTGGAAAACCGAACCCACACGCTCAAAGGGCAACCCCGACGGCGGTACGGCGGCGCCGTCTACCCGGATTTCCCCCTCACAGGGAGTATACAGGCCCAGAAGCAACTTGCTTAACGTGGATTTCCCGCTTCCGTTTTCCCCCACTATCCCTATGGTTTCTCCTGCGCGCAGCGTTAAGTTAATCCCTTTCAGCCGATTGTCCTTACAGTTCGGGTAATGAAAAGACACATTCCGAAGTTCCAAAGTATGGAGCGGAGCAGAAATCTTCGCCGTCGGTTCTTTTTCGTTCGGCGCATTGCCGATCAAATCCCAGAAATCCTCTCCATACATGACCGCCTGCGCAATATATTTTCCGTTGAACGCGAAGCCTATCACATCTTCCTGAGCAGACATGACGCCGGTGATTACTACGGACAGCATATCCAGAGTATATATCCCCGGCCAGTTAAACAACAAATACAGCCCATAGACGATCAAAAGAATATTGCCTGCCAGAATCGACAAGGCTTCCAGTACATTGCCATGCAGCGCATGGCGGATAAAATAGCTTGTCCTTTGTCGGATATTGTTTTTCGCAATGGTCTGGTATCGGTCCAGAAACATTGATTCCGCTCCGAATATCTGTAGTTCAATCAGGCTGTCTCTGGTGGTCAACGCATTTAAATAATAGGTTCCCAGCTGGTTGGCCGGGTACTGCTCCTTATACATATCATGCATGGCCTTGTCCTGTTTGAGCCGGATAAACACCACCGGCAGAGAAGTCATCACTGCCACCAACGGAAAAATAAGGCTGTATTTTCCCAGGAGAACCAGTACCGACATCATGGAAGTAAAACCAGAAATCAAGGTAAGAATGGATTGAAAACTCATTTCAAATTTACTGTTGATAAAATCTCCTGCCCGGCCATAACGGATTTGCTGCTCATTCAATTCCTGATACTCCGGCACATCTCGATTCACCGCCTCAAAAAGATCCAGCGTCATCTTTTCTTTAACCCGGGCATATAATCGGGTTCTTCCATAGGGAATCGCGGAAAAAAGAAACTTCTGAAATAATAGCAGCGCAAACAGGCCCAATAGGCAGGGCAGGCTGGCAGATAAATTTCCTCCCGCAGAACCGGCAACTCTGTTTACATTTCCCAGCGCTCCCACGATCTGCCCGATCAGCCATACCTGCACAGTTGAAAGCAGGCCCAGCAGAATATTCGCGGCTATCAGGAGAACCGCCGACATTTTTCCGGAAGAGAGACTATATTGTAGAACCTTTGCAAAAACAGCGGCCTGCTTTTTCATATACTTTTCTCCTCTCCCTTTTTATACCATTTGGCCTGTGTAGAATATAATTGGGCGTAATACCCGCCTTTACGCATCAGTTCCTCATGTGTGCCTGTCTCCTCCAGCCGCCCTTCCCGAAACACCAGAATGCGATCCGCTCTGGAGGCTACGCCAATCCTGTGGGACACAATTATTTTCAGAGTATCCTCCGGCGTAAACGAGTCTCTTCGAAGGAACTGCTCCAAAATTTCCGTTTCCAGAAGGGGATCCAAAGCCGCCGTCGGTTCATCCATGATAAACAGGTCGGCAGGCTTATAAATCCCCCGGGCAATAGCCAGACGCTGCCATTGTCCCCCGGACAATTCCACCCCGTTTTCCCGAAGGTTAGTCAGTCGGGTCTGGTATCCGGCCGCCAGCTGTTCTATATAGGTTTCAATTCCGATTTGCCTGGCTGCCGCCATAATCCGTTCCGAGGGTTTTTCCCCCTCTTTGGCAAACAGGTCGATATTCTGCGCGGCGGTCAGAGGATATCGGTTGTATACCTGGAGAATTGAGGAAATATGCTGAAAGTACGAAGAACGGTCCAAGATATGAACTTCCCGTCCATTACACAGGACCCGTCCTGCGTCCGGCTGGTAAAGTCCCAACAGCAGTTTTATAAATGTAGTTTTTCCTGCGCCGTTTTCTCCCACTATGGCCACGGTTTCACCGGAACGCAGCTCCACACTGATATCGCGCAGCACCGGCAGAGATGCGTTCGCATATGAAAAAGTGACATTTTCAAAAGTTATGGTCTGAATCCTCTCATTCATTGTCTCCTTGGACGAATTCATGACGGTTTCAGACTCCAGAAACTCAAAAACCACCCGATCATCCATCAACTGGCCGCGCAGGCCGGACCAGGAAGAAATAAAGATTCCGAAAGCCCCCTGGATGGATAACAGGGCTGTCATCAGGGAGACAAAACGAGCGGCATCCGTGGCGGGGTGCAGCAGAAGCATAACCACACAGAAGGAAAAGGCTGCCAGGGAGGCGGTATCGCCAACCAGTTTCAAACCCATCCGGCTTCTCATAAACTGGAATTGTTCTTCGTTCAGGCTGCTGTTCTGTTTGTTCCAACGGCTGGCAAAAAGATTTCCCAGCCGAAACAACATTTTTTCTTTTACATACTGTGTGCCGGTAGACAGCTTTACATAATAATCCTGTTTGCGCCGCCCGTCCATCTGTTGAATGTTCAAGTCATGCTGTTTGCGGCTGATGCGCAGAGAAACAGCCAATCCGGGAAGTAGCCCCAGCGCCAAAGGCAGGATCAGCCATGTCTGTTCCTGAAATTGAAGAATCAAAAGAATCAATGACAAAACTGCCTGAAACATGGACAGTGTCTGAAACAGCAGATTAGGCAGCCTGTCGGCAAGACGGCGTACTCCCTCCAGTTTTGTCTGGAAAGCAGGATCCTCTATATTGGCATAGGGGAGAGAAACTGCTTTTTCTACCACCAGCCTGTCAATCCGATTCTTAATCCGATACTGGAAAACCGATGAGAGAGGCATCTGCCCCAGCAAAATCATCCGCTGGGTAAACAGGGATATCCCAAAGAGGATCAGTCCTGCAAGAAGAGTGGTGCGGGTCCCCCCCATCTCCCCCAGTATTTCTTCCGCACCGGATATAATCAGGGATATGGCCGCCACATTCAGAGGCGGCAGCAGGCCGGATATCGTGAAAAACAGGATTTCCAGCGCAAATATCCCTCCTGCATTCCGTGCAATAAAGGAAATATTACGAAAAAAAACGGGCAGACGGGAGGCATTCTTTTTTTGTTTTTCATCCTTGGGCTTCATACACAGGACCGCCTTTCATGAAAGTGATATCTCTGATCCCATTGCCAGCGGGAACTTTTTATTTTCATACAGCCAGCGGCAAATCGGATGCGGCGAGGAGAGTTTTCCTCCTTCAGATATGGCGGCCGCACGGCAACTTCCTCTACACATCTTTTTTGCCATACATTTTCCGCAAACTCCCTCCAGCTGATCGGGGACGACTTCCCGCAATGCCAGCAAGAGAGGATGGGAAGACCAGGCAGCAGACAAATCCTGATCAAACAGATTTCCAAAACACAGCGGTTCGTGCATTTCAGCATCCGCACACAGACCAAGATCACCATTGGGCATAATGCTCAACAGGTTCAGCGTGGGACAGTTGCCGCAATGTAATTCCTGACCCGGTGATTGCAGAATATGACGGGCCGCAGACAATCCCATGGGAAACATAAGAATCATCGGGAGTTCACTGCCGCAGGCTGCGCCATATCGGTTTTTGATCTCCAGCATTTCCTCTGGGGTAAGACTAAATAAGAATTCATCGTTTTTCTTTACCGCCCTGCCCGTGCGGACTATGGGATTAATCTTCAGAAAAGCCGCATGATGAGCAGCGCTGAACCGAATCATCCGATCAATTTTATCATGATCGAAAGTAGAAATTGACATCACCACCCCGGCCGAATGCCCCAAAGAGTGCAGCAGATCCAGAGCGCGAATGCTGGCATGAAATGCTCCCTGCAAGCCGCGAAAAGCATCATGTTCCTCCTCTCGGTCGCTGTCTACGGAGATGGAGACAGACACATTGTGCGATGCCAGAAAATCCGCCCACTCCTCGTTAAGAAGCGTTCCGTTGGTTTCCATACTCACATCAATCTCTTTTGCCCATGCCTTTTCTATTACAAAACGGGTAAGCCGCTTAGTCAGCAGGGGTTCGCCTCCACTGAGTTTAATATGTCGAAGTCCAAGAGCCGCCGCCTGCTCGATTGCGTTTCCAACCGCTTCTGTAGTAAGCCGCGTCGGCACATCCGCAATTTTCCCCACCCAACAGTGCTGACAGCGAAGATTGCACTCCCAGGTTGTGTAGATAAAAAGATGCTCCAGCCGCGGAATATCCATCATATATTTTCGCCTCCAGTCATTAGACCATCCAGAATTTTTTCAATTTCATCCATCCCGCAACCGCAGTTCGGATACCACAGTCGGAAGATAGGAACCTGCTTGACCAACTTTGCGCTCATTTCCAGATTCAGCGACATATTGGATGAGGAATAAGCGTTGGTCAATACCGCTTGCAGAGCCTCGCTTGCAGACATGCGCCTGGTCTCTGCCTTACGGCCATTGTAGAAAGTCAGCATAAAAATTGCTGACGGACATATCTCTTTCCCGTTATAGGGGGAGAAACCATTTGGATAAATCCATCGCCGTTTCCCATCAATATCGGGAAACCAGAATGGAAAGGCCGCCGGGCTGACAATGTTGTCTGCCACCACATCATCCCGGATATTGAAGGAAACCGGCATGGGCCGTATTGAACTGCCCTTATGGAACCAAATCAGATCGTCGGTCAGGCACTGCCATCCGCATTGCTCTAAAAAGACACACAAAGTAGTTTTGCCCGAACCGGAATGTCCGCAGAGCAATACGCAGCGCCCTTGCGAATCAAGAACCGCTCCACTGTGAAAGGGCCACCAATCTGTAAATTGAAACGCTTTTTTAATATTTCTGTTAAGCCAAACCAACACCGTGGATAAATCGGACGTTACTGAGATACTGCCATTCGGAAAAGTACATTGATAGGAACTACCCTCTTCTGCCGCTTCCTTTTTCTCTAAAGACATGTGCGTATGTCCCGGTTCAGTGACGAGAAGATGCTGATATTCCCGCCGAAAATATTCGCCGATCCATTCACTGTTGGTATGCAGTGTAAACGAAAGTCCGGCTGGTTCAAATTGTATGGTCCAGGCTTCCATATGTATATGCCATCCTATTCCTTTTGTATTCTTTTACAATTTTGTCCGCAACATACGATATGCCTGTCTGCGCCTGATATGGCAAGCGCCGTCCGTACAGAGGCAGTCCTTCTTGCGAAAATATGCTTCTGCGGCACAGCCTCCAAGGCAGAAAGAACCTTTCAGTCCACACTGACGACATTCTTCAATCTTTTCTATACGAGCGAGCAAATAGTTCGCCACTCCCCAGCAGCTACTCCCCTCCAGCAGCTGGTCCATAGACTGACTTGAAAGGTTTCCCAAGGAAAAATCCGTACCGCAGAATCCCTCGCATGGATATACGTTCATCAAAGCATCGATACGCAGTCCCCATTTACTTCCGGGAATCGTGAGAGGACATCCGCCTCCGACATTCCGCGAAGGAACAATGAGTAATCTACCTCGGTATTTCTCGCGGAGAGACTCCGTATATTCATACAGCGCTGCACATTCCTCCAGCGAAAGCGATTCTCTTTCAATAAATGAATTGTTTCCCTTGGGTATGCCGTGCAGATTCCCAAAATTAACTGTGCCTGCTTTCCACGACTGGGCATATTCCAGATAATCTTCCAGATGTCCCAGGTTCCGATGGCTCACCGTCACAGCGAAAGCCACCCTTTCGGAAAGGCCCGTCTCCCGCAATTTTAAAAGGCCGCTTTCCATTTTGGCAAAACTCCCCTGTCCCCGGGTCTCATCATATTCTTCCTGTGTTGTCCCATCCAAAGAAATAGAGATTGTATCCAATCGTGTCATTTCCTCTATGGATAAATCCGTCAGCATGACACCATTTGTAATCAGACGGACCGAATATCCATTTTCTGCAGCCAGTAGTATCATTTCATGGATTTTCGGATGCAGAAGAGGCTCTCCCCCACTCAGATCAACAGTCGTTCCCACTGGGAGTTCATCCATCAAAAGGCGATACCTCTCTATGGGAAAATAATGCCCTGTTCCACGTTGCATGCCATGATAGCAATAAGGGCAGGAAAGCATACAATCAGAAGTAACCTCAATATAGACGGAATCAAAGCAAATCGGCACTTTCAATCAGCCCTTTCTTCAAAGACACAAATTAACCCTTTTTCGCAAAGTAAAGATACACAATTTTGAATATCCTCCAGCACATCCTTTTTGCTTTCGGCCGGAATTTCATAAACCTGCTCCATACGCTGGTAAAGCTGATCCATATCCGCAGGCTCCTCCAGGCATTTGTATAGAAAATAAGCAGTATCATTGAGTATATGGGTTTCTTCTGTATCGGACGCATAGAGCATGGCCCCTGTTTCGTCAACCTCATATTCCACAATGTGTTCCGGGTCTCTTTTTATGTATTTCATCCATCGTTTTCCTTTCCGTATCAAATAACTTTAGGCGAAGGGGCGCACATCTCTATATCACTGCTTAAGTGTAGTGCGCCCCGCCGTAGCAATGACATTCAAATCCTGCTGAGCAGGCCCCTGCTTCAATCATTGTTTCCAGATCATGCTTTGAATAGCTTTCCACACATGGTTTTTGATATTTCTTTTTCATCTCGGTTTTTCTCCATTCTGCTTTAATGCTATCTGCCGGTATTGCTTGAACCGGAATGACAGTGACAAGTAAAACTCGAACAGGCCCCTGCTTCGATCAGCGCAGTGAGTTCGTCCTGTTTATATGAACATATCTCAGGTTGTGTATATTCTTTCTTTTTTACCTTACTTTCCATGTTTACCCCCTTTCTGTTTTGCTATCACCTGTTTCCGTTTGTACTTCCGTTATGGCACATGCAGCTGTATCCCGTGGAGCAAGCGCCTGATTCAATCACGTTCGCCAATTCCTCAGAAGTGTAGGATGTCATTTCCGGTTTTTCATAAACTTTCTTTTTCACACTTATCACCTCCTATCTTTTTACTGGTAAACGGAAGCACCATGAGCGTGGAGTCTTCCCTTCCAAATCGCTTTTCGTACTTTACATAATCCGTCTGTACCCGCATCATTGCCCAATCGATGCGCTTCTGCCGGGCAGCCTCGAGAGCAGATAAATTTCCCCCAATAGCAGGCGGCGCATTCCGATGCCTGGCTTCGTACCTGTTTCAATCGGTCTATATAGCCTCGAACACGCTTATCGGAAAACACGGTGGAAAGTCCTTCCTTTAGATTGCCAAGACCTGACTCCGAATCCAAGTATCCTTCACAAGGATATACATTGCCGTATACGTCAATGCGAGGCTTTATCACTGCGTCATCCTTTAACAGGCCACACTCACCACCATCCACGTCCAGACGACTTATATCTATCACACCCTTATATTGCCGACGCAATGTTCGAACCTTTTGATATAGTTGGACAAGACACTGATCAGATAATCGAAGTGCCTCTTCAAAGTTTTCTTCCGCTCTCCCCTGACTGCGAACCACAGAAAAGTGAACCGCCTCCAATTCCAAGCGAACGGCTTCCTCAATCAGACGCGGGATACTGTTGTAATTGATCCGGGAGATGGTCATACGCAATCTGGTCCGTTTTTGCAGTCCTTGGGAACAAAGCTGCCCTATACCTCGAAAAGCCGCCTCATAACTTCCAGCGCCGCGCACTGCTTCATGGGCAGGTTTGTCACCGTCCACACTAATTTGATAATACCTCACATAAGGACTTATCCGCTTGACCAATTCTTCTGACAGCAAGGTACCATTGGTGGCCAACAGTGTCCGAAAACCTCTTTCATGCGCGTTGCGCAGAATATCTACCACATCCGGGTGAAGCAAAGGTTCACCACCGCTGATTGACAAATCCCGCACCCCCATGCCTTCAAAGAACTCCAGACATGTTAAAATTGTCTTTCTGGAAAGCAGTAAAGTATTTTCTGCTGTTGAATTATTATAACAATGTTTACAATTAAGATTGCATTTTGAAGTAATCTCCAGATAGGGAATTTGTATAGTCCAATTCATAATAATATCTCCTCTGATTTGAATAAGAGGTCAATCTCATGAGACAACACCGTTTCGTAACATGTTCATTAAAAATTTCCCCCAGTTTTTTCTTTGCCGGTTGAATATAAAATTCGCTGCTTTAGCAGCCATTGTAAAAACTTATAGGGAAAGCACTTTCGCACAAATGCCACATCCCAGTTTGCCTTTATAGTTTGCTGATTGATTTTTTCAGACAGGTAACATACAAGACGCGAAATCAGCCGAGAGCGAAAGCAACAACTGCTCCAGCCCTGTTCGGTATATCGTCCAACGACTTTTCCCACTATAACGTCAGAAGGAACTTCTTCAATGCGAAACGCATTATCACCCTTACAATAAAAAACTTCTTCTGTCACTGCAATAACGCGGTGTGCCAGTTGTCCCTCGTCAAGATATGTAAAAAGGGCGATATCTCCTGATTTTAACGTTTTTTGTGGTTGAATTTGGATGAAATCACCATCCCATAAAACTGGCTGCATACTGATGCCGCGCAGCCTGATTTGAAAAGGCTGTCCAATTTTAATATATAACTTTAGAATATCCGGCTTATTTAAATATGTATTCAGAAAACATTACCTCCCTGCAATTTCAGAAGATAGGGATTTATAATTCTACAAAGCGGAATTATGGTAGTTAGCGTGTTAGATTTTCAAAGTACATTACTTACATTGTACCATTTTTTCTTATCTGTAGTTTAGCACTGCTTACGAGATATGTCAACATTATTTTGGTATATGATAAAATGGTTATAGTCAATACTAGAAAGATCTATATCATTGACATGTGGCTTATCACAAATCTTATATGTATACTTCATACACGCAAAAAACACGGATTTGTAAATTATTTAGAAATAATTTACAAATCCGTGCCCTCACTCCCGGTTCTCCGTCTTAATATACATCACCCCGTCCATGATGCGAATGGAATCCGCACCCGGAAAACTCTCCATCTCCCGGTAGCTTTCGCTATAATACATATCCTCCATGGCCTCCGGCGGCAGGATATTCAGGGTCGCTCCTAGGTAATTCTGGATAAAAGCCTGATAATTGGCCCCGGTGTACAGCAGGCTGTCTCCCCCCATGCCGATCATGCCCGCCGTCACATCTCCTGTCAGATCCGTGGGCGGAAAGGGTTCATCCCCCACCACGCCGATCATGGCGATGGGAATCCCCTGATAGTATCCCGGCGTCTGCTCGATCCGGTCCAGAAGCCGGATACAATAGGCATAGGTCTTTTCGTATTTTTTCTCCAGATTGGAATAGGCGATCTGGTCCATCACCCCATAATTGAATATCAGTACCAGGCCGCAGGCCAGCCCCAGCCAGGAGGCCCAGGGCATACGCCCGCTGTGCCTGCTGACCGCCGCCACCATGCAGATGGGCAGCAGCACCCAATGGTAGCGCATCAACAGATGGTAGGTAACATCCGGCGAAATCACCAGAATCAGATTCATGGCCACAGGCAGGCCCGCCAGGCTGAATGCCGCCAGGGCATAAAACCACAAACTTTTCCACCATTTTTTCTTTCCGCACAGGAAAAGCAGCACTGCCATGACACAGACGCCCAGCGCCAGCATGGCCCCCCAGGCAAAAAGATTGTTCATAAATATCTTCCCCTTGAGAGTAAAAGCAAAGAAGTCCCGGTACATATGGGAAATTGTTTCCAAAAGGCCTTCCCGGGGAGCGCTGCCCATGCCGCTGATCCCCTGATAGGAAGCCAGTTCCCTGCCCTGAATGCGCAGCAGCACCTGCAGGATCCCATAGTAGGAGGCCAATCCCAATCCTCCCATCCCCACATAGGAAAATCCTTTTTTAATTTTATTTTGTATGATATTCTCTGATGTCCCAATCATATAGAGGCCGTACAGGCAGAGCAGTACCGCAAAAGGCAAATAAGACTGGTAGATGCCCAGACTGCAGGCCAGGCACAGCGCCCCGGGCAGAAAGCCCAGGCGGTATTTTTTCGTGAGAAGCACCGCCAGCACCGCCAGCAGCACCGCCAGCATATAGCCGTCCATGGTGAATACATAGGCAAAAGTGGATGCCAGAGAGGGAAAAACTGCCAGCAGACCACCCACCAGCACCGCCGCCCAACCCTGCCGCACCTCCAGGAATTCCACCAGCAGCACGGCCGCTATGCCCAGGTATAACATGGCCAGCAGGCCGATGAGCCAGGGCAGCGTATAGTAGGAAGATATGCCGCAGGCCACGGTGAGAAACCACCTGCCGGAGGTGATCATATTCTGGTCAAAATACATGCTGGCCAACCCGTCGTGGTTGGGAATGTCCCGCAGCATAATGGGCATATGAATCAGCAGGCCCAGCAGAAAGGTACTGAAAAAAGCCAGCTTCCATTCCCTTCTGCAATGTCTCCGCAAGTTGTTCCATGTCTCCGTGGGATTTTTCATAGTTTATACTCCATGCCCGCTTCGGCGGACTAAATTTATTCTTTGAAAGTTCCCCGCCTGCCGCGGGGATATCTGTGCTATGGCCTTATTCCTCCAGATATGCCGCCAGGGTTTCCGCGATTTTCTGCCGGCCGTCGGGGTTGGGATGCATACCGTCGCTGGTGTACACACGCCAGTCCTGGGGTTCCTCATGGGGATAATAGCCGTGGTATAAATCCAGAAATTCCACGCCGCACTCCTGAGCCACTCTGCGCTGGGCCTCCACATAATCCTCCAGGAAACCTCCGCCAAAATCCCGGTTTTCACAGGTGCTGGTGACACTTCCGTCATCATCTATAAACCAACAATAGGTGGGACTTACAAAAACGATCCGCAGGGCCGGATAACTCTGCTGCAGAAAACGTATTCCCGTGCGCATGGCTCCCTCCATGGAAAAAGTATCCTCCGGTTCCCCGGGGCTGCAGATCGGACTGCCCGTAACATAATCGTTCATCCCATAGCTGACCACCAAGGTCCTCACCATGGAAAAGTCCACTCTGTCCAATTCGTCCACAATATCGCCGAAATGCATGGTAACATAGTCCTTGGTGCGTATGGTCTGCTGCGTTCCAAAGTCCAAGGCCGCCACTGCTTTGGCCAGTTGGGAAAAAGAGAGCCCGTCCCGGTAGTAAGCCTCCCGTCCCTCCCGGTTCTGTAGACTCATCGTGGTACCGCCAAAGTTCCCGTTAAACACAGACACATCCATCAGCCGGGCCGCCTGGGAAGGGATGGAGGTCTCATCCCGGTATTGCCCCAATATGCTGTCTCCCAGAAACAGCACTTCCGCCTGTAGATCCGCCTGCCGCTCCCGGCGCAGCGCAATAGGCAGCAGCACCAGCATCAGCAAAAGGCCGCAGATTCCATATACCAAGTTCTGTTTTCTTCTTTCTTTCCGTTTTTCTTCCTCCAAACCGTCCTCACTTCCCCGATTTTGTGATCCTGCCGCTGCCTGCGCTTCCGCTCCGGCAGGGTCGGGTACGTTCCGTCCCGCACCCGGCGGCTTCCAGCAGCGCCTCCGCCAGCCGCCCCGCGCCCCGGCCATCTACCAATTCCCTGGCCCTGCGGGACATCCGTTGTCGCAGTTCCGAATCTGCCGCCGCACGCCGGACCGTACTTCCTATATTTTCCAATGTTTCTGCCGGAGCCTGATGATATTTTCCCGCATACAGACCTGCTTCCCGTGCCCCTGCGTACTCCGCCAGCGCCTCCTGATTCTCCGCATAGGAAAAGCATACAAAGGGCACACCCAGCGCGCACAATTCATACACCGTGGTGCCCCCGGCTGTCACCGCCAGGTCACATCGCGACATCAGCTCCGCCATCCGGGTCACCTGCCGGTATACCGTCACCCCGGGATGGGCTGCCGCATAGCTGTCCAGCCATGCCCCGTGGGGATTGTAGGGGCCGGACACCACATGAATGCGGCACATACCATCTCCTATTGTCTCCAAAATCTTTCCGGCTATATTCTCCCGGTCGCCGCCGCCGGTGGTCACCAGCAATTCCTCCGCCTGCTGCCGGACCCGGCAGGCATGCCCGGTAAACTGGGAACGCAGGGGTACATAATCGGCTCCGATATACAGGCATGTGTCCAGTCCCGCCCGCCTGTAAATCTGCTGATAAAAGCCCCTGTCCGCAAAGGCATTGTAATTAATCACCCCGGCCACGGGCCAGGTATGTCCCGGCATATCTTCCAGCAGGTACACCCTGGCATGGGTTCCCAGGGCCCGCAGATATTCCTCCGTGACAAAATAACTGTCCACCAGAATCACCGTCCCCGGCCCAAGGTCCCGGGCCAGCCTCTCCAGCCGCGGCAGTTCCTGCAGCATATGACGATAATCCGTGCCCAGCACCCGGGCCTCATAGCCTTTCTCCCGGGCCAGCGCCCCGGATCCTTCGTCTGCGCACCAGAAAACCACATGCTCCGGGCCTCCCGCCTGCTCCGCGATGGTGAGGCAGCGCATCAGATGGCCCACACCGATATCCGCGTTCCCGTCCGCCCGGATCACAAGATACGCCTTATTCCCTGCCGTCATGATCTCCTCCCGCCCGGCTTCCAAACTCAATCTCCCACCAAGTCCCAGGACATGGGGGTTCCCAGCCCGGCGTCCCGGGTGATCCTCCTGCCCAGAAGCTGTTCATAATACCTGGTGTGCAGCCCGTCCGCAGGTCTCACGGAACGAAGATTCTCCGGGGTAAATACCTCCCCTGCCTTCATATCCCGGGCCACAAACAGGGAACGGCTGTGCTCCCTCTCCCTGACTTGCTTGTCGGACAGATCATAAGACACTTTCCCCAGCGCCTTCTCCAGGATACGGATATTGTCAACCATCTCCCTGAACTCCTGGGGTTCCATGGAAAACGCGGCGTCCGGACCGCCGTCACTCCTGCGCAGAGTCATATGTTTTTCCACCATCCGGGCCCCCAGCGCCACGGCCCCGGTGGCCACCGCCGTGCCCATGGTGTGATCTGACAGTCCTGTCAGGCAGTCAAAAGCCTCCGCCATATGAGGGATTGTGCGCAGATTCACATCTTCGTAGGGAGTGGGATAGGCCGAACAGCATTTCAGCAATATTACCTGGTGGTTGCCTTCCTCCCGGCAGCTCTGCACCGCCAGTTCGATATCCGCCAGCCGGGCGATACCTGTGGCCAGGATCACCGGCTTGCCCAGCCGGGCCACCTTGCGGATCAGAGGGATGTCCGTAATCTCAAAAGACGCGATCTTGTAGGCAGGCACATCCATCTCCTCCAGAAAATCCACACTGGAAAAATCAAAGGGGGAAGAGAAGAGCACCAGTCCCATGTCCTCGGCGATCTCTTTCAGCCGGGGCTGCCACTCCCAGGGGGTGTAGGCCGTCTGGTACAGCCTGTGCAGCGTGATCCCGTCCCAGAGTGTTCCCTGGGTGATCTGAAAACAGGGCGCATCGCAGTCCAGCGTGATGGTATCCGCCGTGTAAGTCTGGATCTTGACCGCATCCGCCCCTGCCTCCCTGGCCGCCTTCAGAATCTCCACCGCCCTGTCAAAGTCCATATTATGGTTGCCCGACATCTCTGCCACGATAAAGGCGGGACAATCCGGGCCGATCCGCTTATCACCGATTTTGATTGTTTTCTCCATATTTTCCTCTTTCCGGCATACGGCACACAATCCTGCGGCATAATGCCCTTATAGTTCAGACCTCCTCAAAGGAGACATGCTCATATTTCTTCCCTTCCCGCGCCTGCTGCCAGCGCTCCCTGGTCATGTGCAGAAAAGTCACATCATAGCAGACATTGTTTTTACACACATGAGCCTTTTTCTCCTCCACCACCTGACAGCCGCATAAAAGATGCAGCTGGATCACTCCCCTGTTCAGAGAAAAGACATCGCTGACCAGCGCTTCCTTATGCAGGGTATCAAAGATATAATCGTACAGGCTCATCTCCAGAGCCAGCGCCGTCTTAAGGCTGCGCAGCTTCTTCTCCCCCATATAATAAGCCCAGCCCAGCACCCCGTCCTCCCGGGTAAGGCCGGTCAGATTGATAACCCCCGCCTCCCGGCCGTCCACCAGAATCATCCAGTAGCGCACATCCGGATTGCCTTGAATGGCCGCAAGCCATTCTTTTTGCCCCTCCAGGGTCAGCTGAGGGTCCGTGTTCATATACCGGGTGATCTCCGGATCCATACGCCAGTTCATTATGGTCTCCAGATCTTCTTCCCGGATTCCCCGCAAAGTTACGCTCATATCTGCCTCTTTTCCGTAAAACAACCGCCTTAAAGGGATACCCCCGCCGCGGCCAGAACATCCCCGGCCCCTCTCATCTCCATGGCCGCTTCCAAATCCACCCTGACGCCCAGACGGGACTCCAGTTCCCCTATGATCATAACCTGGGCCACGGAATCCCATTCCTCCAGTTCCTCCATCAGAGTATTTTCCGTCACCCGGCCCTCCGGCACCTGCAGGATCTCCTCAATCAGGCGCAAAATTTTCTCTTTCATATCCGTCCCTCTCTTTCCCCTCAATCCGGCCATGCCACATGGGCTGCCCTGGATGGGGCGTCCTTCAGGCAAAGACTGTATTCCTTCTCTCCGCCCTCCCCCCGGGAGACCTCCCGGTATCCCAGCCGATCATAAAGTTCCGCCACCGGCCGGTTCTTCCCGGTGGGCACATATCTGCCCCGCAGTTCGGTATAACCCGCCCTGAGAAGTTCCGCCTCCACATGGCCCAGCAGTGCGTCCTCCACCTGCTTCCCCATGACCCGGCAGCTCAGCACCCACTCTTCCACCATGGGTATCCCGCCTGCCAGGCTTACAATCAGTGCCGAAACGATGCCATAGTCCCCGAAACAGTCCTCCACCCTATAAAGATACACCTTTTTGGCAGGGTCCGCCGCCGTCTTTTGCATTTCTTCCAGGCTGTAACGCAGTGTGGTCAGATTAAACTGGTTCGTCTTATTCACCAGCTGCACCAGCCGTTCCATATGCGGCCCCGGGTCCAGAACCTGCGCCCGAATCTCAAGCCGGCGCAGAAACCGATCATAATCCCCCGTCTGTTCTTCCAGCCGGTTCCTCTGCTCATTCTCCGCATACTGCCTGGTTTTCTGCCGGTCTTCCTCCGTGAGCCTGGGTTTCTGAAAGTATTTCTCATAGAGTTCCGCCAGCGCGGGAGCCAGTTCCACAGGACTGTCAGGAAAGGGGGGAACCTCCACCTGGGGCAGCATCTGCTGCACCAAAGCCCGCTCCCCGGGGCTGTCGTCCCAGAACACCAGGGAATCCAGCCCCAGATTCAGGCTGTGGGCGATCTCCCGGATGTTTTCATGCTTGGGCTGCCAGTTAATCCGCCGGATGGCAAAATCCTGCTCTCTCAATACCATATGGGGATGCTCCCGGATCACGGCCATGGCATCCTCCTCATTGTTCTTGGACACAATGCCCAGCACCACGCCTGCCCGCTCCATCAGCTGCAGCACTCTCTGGGCATTCTTGTAGGCCAGTCCCTGATGTTCCTCCGACAGTTCCAGGGGCGTATGCTCCCGCTCTCCCGCCAGGCCGCCCCAGAGCGTGTTGTCCAGATCCACCAGCAAGACCTTTTTGGGCGTTCTCTGCTCCAGTTCCGCCAGTCTGCCGATTTCCTCCGCCAGCCTCCTCTGGGCGAGATTGGTATGCAGAATCTTTCCCAGATACCAGGTCTTTAACGAAAAGCTGTTCTCCTCCCCCAGGCTGCCGATGATCCGTCGATAGGGGAAGACCCGCACATTTTCATGACGCTGTTCCAGCCATTCCAGCCCCTCCAGCCACTGCCCCTCCAGCCGCTGCGCCAGGGAGACTTCGGGCAGCGCGCCCGTCTCCGGCCCCCAGAGCCAGGCATCGGACAGATAGTATATCTGCCCGGGGCGAATGCAGCCGTCTATCTGCGCAAACCACTCCCGCAGCCGGGACGCCGGCCCCTTTTCCACAGCCTGCTGCCGATCCGGGGCAGCCCCGCTTTCCGCGGCCCGCTCTCCCAACAGCTCCGGACTGTAGAGATCATGCCCCAGCAGTTCCATCAGATCCATCAGCAGGAAAGTGATCTCCGGGGCAAAGGCATGGTAAGAGGACTGTCCGTTCATCAGTATGCCCAATTCGTTGCCGTAGCCTTCCGCCTCATAGACCTGATGTTCCTTTTTCAACAGACGGATCATATAATTCATATTCACATTTGACAACACCGCAATCTTCTTTCCCATGCTTTTCTCCCGTTTCAGCTGCGCGTCCGCCCTTCCATACAGCGGTACTTTATTTCGGCGATCTCCCAATCCGTCTGATTATCTATGTCCTGCACTTCCATCTCCGACACCACATAGGGCAGGATATTCCCCACCATCAGCTTCCCGTTCCTGCGGAACGCTTCGGTATAAAACAGGTAGAACTGTCCCACATCATGGTAATGGGGCTCCAGGTCCTGGGACCTGCTGTCCAGGTACCGGGGATATTCAAATACCAGACGGTCCTCCCGTACCACCATGGCCCGCTGGGGAGGATAGGAAAAAGCCACCACAGGAATCAAAGTATCTGCCCCGCTGCCCTCCAGCCGTCCCAGGGCGTCTTTCAGCTTGGCCGCCGTCACAAAGGGAGCCGTGGGATAAATACAGCAGCCCAGGTCGTAGCACTCCCCCCGCTTTTCATATTCCTCCAGTACCTCCAGCAGCACATCATTGGTGGTGGCAAAGTCCCCCGCCGTTCTCTCGCTGCGGAAAAAAGGCACCTCCGCTCCATACTTCCTGGCCAGCTCCGCAATCTCCCTGTCATCCGTGGACACCATCACCGTGTCAAACAGCCCGGACGTTCTGGCTGCCTCTATGGAATAAGCCAATATAGGCTTCCCGCAGAACTCTTTAATGTTCTTCCGGGGGATCCGCTTGCTGCCTCCCCGGGCCGTGATAATCGCGATCTTACGCATGTCCTTTCCCTTCCTCCCCCTGGCGCCTGTTCTTTTTACACGCCCTATAATAGCCTGCTGCCAGTCCCGCGCAGGCGGCCAGGGATATCCCCTCCGCCAGCCTCCAATACCAGGGACTTACAAAGGCAGTCCGAACTGTCCCCTCATACCCCGGGGGTATCTCCACATGTACCGTGTTGTTCTCTCCGGCATACACCCTCAGTTCCGCTCCCCCGTCCACATCATGGGCCCTGTACCCCTTATAACACAGCAGGGGCAGATTCAGACTGCCGGTTCCGCCCGGATTCCTGCAGGACACATCCATCCGCAGAGGGCCCTGCTCATATCCTTCTATTTCCACATCTCCGCCGGCCACAGGCCCCCGGTAGAGAAGCCGGGCCGCGTCCGTCCCATAGGGAAGATATTCCTGCCCCGCGATATAACCGCTCCCCATGCCTTCGTCGTTATAAATCCTGACAAAGCCCGTATTGTGTACCATATGGTCCAGCATAAGCAGGCTGGTCAGCACCGTAAGCCCCGCCGTCAAGCCGCAAAAGCCGATCCTCCAGCCTCTGTGCTGTCTGTGGAAAGCCCAGCAGGCCAGTACCCCGGCCACCAGCACCGCACCGATGCCCGCTATCATCAGCGTGCGCTCGGGAAATTGCAGACTGGAAACCAGCGTGGCCGTGACCCGGTGCAGGGACTGGATCCGATTCCAGGGGAAGGCAGACAGACTCATCCACATGGCCAGCACCGAAAATCCCAGGCCGATATCCCCCAGAATTACATATTTTTTTTCCGGTCCCTCCTGCTCTTTCAGAAATTTCCGGCCCAGAAACCGCAGATATCCCCACAGCAGCAGACAGGCCAGCAGAGCAAAGCCCACTCCCACAGGCATGGCCTGTACCATCCCGTCCTCCGCCGGGAAAACACTGGTTCCGGTAAAGGGGTACACCGAGAACAGATGAGCCGGATACAGCCCCCGCTCCTGAATGGTCCTGCCATAGGCATGATGAATCATAAAGTCCCCCGTAACCATGTAGTCCAGAAAAGGAACGATAAACCAGGCCGCTGCCAGTGCGCTGCACAGCGCCGCCTTGGCCAGGGCCAGAAAAGTCTCCCGCCGAAATACCTTTCTCCACAGCAGAATACACAGCAGAACGGTAAATCCTCCCACCAGTTCGCAGGTCAGCAAATGGGTCTGGATAATCCCCGCGAAACCCACCGCCAGCGGCACAAAGCACCACCTGTACGCCTTCGCCCTGTGATCTTCCGTAAATACCCGCCAAAAGCCATAGGCAATCAGGGGCAGAAACAAAAGACCCAGCGCCTCTCCCAGAGAGCCCCGCATATACAGCTTATACAGCCTGTACAGAGACAGGGTGTAAAGCATGCTGCACAGCAGGCCGATGTAGGGATGCCCGAAGATTCTGCGAAAGCATCGGTAAGCCACCCAGGCCGTGGCCAGATTAACACCGAAAATATACAGCCGGTAGCTGGTGGTCACGGTAAAGCCCAGCATGCGCAGCAGCGCCGCCGGCAGCAGCAATGTCTGCCCGTAGAATACAGCATCCGCATATCCGTACCCCTGAAGCCACTCCGGGGCGATCCGCACGGGAAACTGTCCCGCCAGAATACCGTCCCTCAGCCCCTCTATGCGCATGAGATGATAGCCCACATCCCCACTGGAGAGGATATAGTCTGTCATCAGAGGCAAGGAAGCAAACAGGGCGATCAGTCCCAGGCCGAACACCACCGTCTTTTTCACCGGGTCAATCCCATACCGCCGGTCCCGGGCAAACCACAGCCAGACACCGTCGACCAGCAGGCAGGCCGTCACCGCCAGCGCCAGACGGATCCGCTGCAATCCGTTATTCTGCGCCAGGGTCAGGCCCTGTACCTCCAGGCTGCCTCCGTTGTGAACAGCCTGTACCTCCAGCCCGTCGGAATCCTGCAGCAGCCACATCATAAAGCCCGTTTCCTGCCGGCCGGAGTAAAGCACCTCCCCATTGGTAAGAAGACGCTTAAAGCCCTGGGCCGGGTCGATTACGCTGCACAGATTGACTGCGTCCACATCCGTCTCAAAGCGCAGCCGTACCTCATAGGTACCCGCCGGCAGGTTTATATTCCGGAAAACGCCTCCCTCCTGCTGCTCTGCCCCATATTCATATATCGCGTTTTTTCCGAAAAGCCCCATGACCGCCAGTACCAGCAGCAGCAGTTCCACCGCCGCCGCTGCCAGGAAGGGCTTTCCCATCAGATCCACAATACGCTTCAACCCGCTACCCCCGCAATCTTGCCCGAACAAACTTTTTCACGCCCCGCACCCACACTTTCAGCCCGTAATAGTAGAAAAACCGGGCGTCCGACCGCATCTGCAGCGCAATCATCCGCTGCTCTTCCGGGTCTGTGTACTGCCGGTAATAAGCATTCTCCTGAAAATCCGGGAAAGTTTCCCGCATACCCCTTCCCAATTCCCTCACAAAAGACAGCTTCCTGCGGGGACAGCCCAGCATGTAGGAAAACAGAGTCACTCCATAGTACAGTTCCGTGAACCGGTACTGGATTTCCGGGTAATACTGTTCCAAAAAGCCTCTTTCCCGGCACTGCTCCAGCATGAGCGCCGCCGCCTTCATCCGGTCCCGGCATTTCTCCTCGGACACATGATGCACCGTGGACGTCTGATGCTGGTAGTAGTAGTACAAAGGCTCCTCCACCCGCTCGAACCTTTTGAAATACAGAGACCACACCGGCCCTGCGCAGTTGTCCTCATAAAAAATTCCCTCCGGGAAATCCAGGTGGTTCTCCGTAATCACCTGGCGTCTGTAAATCTTAATCACCATACTGCCGGAGCGCATGATCAGCCGGCCATGTTTCTCCCGGTCCAGCACCCCGGTCTGCTCCGCAGAATTGTTCCGCACCACCCGTCCCACTTCAAAGGTGTGGGAATCCACCAGGCTGTAGTCGCAGCCCACCATGTCCGCGCCGGTCTCTTCCGCCCTGCGCAGCAGCTTCTCGTAATAGTCGGGGGTCACCCAGTCGTCGCTGTCGATAAAGCCCACCCACTCTCCTGCAGCCGCTTTCAGTCCCGTGTTTTTCGCTCCGCCCTGGCGCCTGTTCACTTGGTGGGTCAGCACCCGCAGTTTACCGGGATATTTTTCGGCATACTCCCGCAATATTTCCGGCGACTGGTCCGTGGAGGCATCGTCCACCGCCAGGATTTCATAATCCGATATGGTCTGGTTTACCAGGCTGTCCAGGCAGAATTGCAGCCGGCCCTCTGCCGCCATATTGTACACCGGCACAATCACGCTCAGTTTCACAGCAGTTCGCCTCCCCTCTCCACCAGCGCCCTGCCGTCCTGTACCCGGTATACCAGATCGCATTTCTCGATGGTCTGAAGCCTGTGGGCAATAATAATCAGGGTCTTTTTGCCCTGAAGCCGGTTGATGGAGTCCATGATGGCCGCCTCGGTGTCATTGTCCAGCGCCGAAGTGGCTTCGTCCAGAATCAGCACCTCCGGGTCATGATACAGCGCCCTGGCAATGCCGATGCGCTGCCGCTGCCCGCCGGACAGGCGGATGCCCCGCTCCCCGATGCTGGTCTCCAGCCCTTCGGGCAGGGACTTGATAAACTCGTCCAGCTGGGCCTCCCGCAGCGCTTCCCACAGCCGGTCCTCGTCAATCCGTTCCCGGGGCACGCCGAAGCACACATTCCGGCGGATGGTATCGTCCAGCATAAATATCATCTGGGGGATATATCCCACGTTCTTAAGCCAGGCCCGGTAATGTTCCATCACATCCACGCCGTCTGCCGTGATCCGCCCCTGCTGGGCCCGCAGCAGGCCCAGCAGAATATCCACCACCGTGCTCTTGCCCGCGCCGGAAGTTCCCACGATACCCACGCTCCGGCCCACGGGGATGGTCAGGTCCGCGTGGTCGAAGATCTTTTTCTCCGTGCCCGGGTAGGCATAGACGATTCCCCGTAAGTCAATGCGCTCCCGCACCGGCAGCTTTTCGTCCGTGTCCGTGGCATAACTCATATCCACGTTTTCGCCGCTGATCTCCTGCTGCAGATCGTCGCTCACCGCCATCAGGAAGGGCTCGCAGAACGCGATCTTGTTCATCTGGTTATTGATGCGGTTGACGCAGGGCAGCAGAGCGATGGCCGCCGCCGCGAAGGCCGTCAGGGTAGTCACCATGGCCGCGCTGCTCACCCCGTTTGTCATCATATAGATTACATAGCCGATCATGCAGGCCACACACACGGTCTCAATCAACAGCTTGGGAGTCTGGCTGTACAGATCGTTCTTCCTGGCCGCGCCCACATAGCCGTTGCCGTATTTCAGATACTCGTCCACAAAATATTGCTCCTTGCAGGCAATCTTGATCTCCTTGACCCCCTGCACCGTCTGGGAAATCCATTTCAGCAGGCCGCTGTAGCAGTCCTGATGCTGCCCCGCCACTTTCTGCAGCACCGGCTTCAGCACACATTTGATCAAGGCCAGCAGCAGAATCATCACCGTGGCCAGCAGAATGGTCATACCCGCGTCCTGTACCAGCAGAAAGGCCACCAGGAAAGCAAATACGATGCAGTCGGAGACCAGCTGCAGCAATGCCAGGATCAGAGCATACATATTGTTCACATTGGCCGTAATATTCCGCTGGATTACCGCTGTGTCCGCATTCAGATAGAATTCATAACTCCGGCGCAGATAGTTGCGCATCATGCGCTCGGAGGTGCGGAACTGGTTGGAATAGACAAAAGCCAGCGTGGCCCTCTGCTCAAAAAACAGAAACAGATTCTTGACCACATACACCAGCACCAGCCCCAGCATCACCAGCACCGAAAACCGCAGTTCCGACCCGCCTCCCAGCAGCAGATACGCCTGGTGGAGCAGGCCGGGCTTATGGAAGGCCTCACGGTCCATCACCGTCTGCACCACGGAGAGAATCATCCCCACTCCCAGGGTCTGCAGCCCCGCGCTGATCACCATCAGCACCACCAGGCCTCCCATGGCCCTCTTCTGGGTTTTATCCAGTAAAATATTCAGCTTCTTTAGAATACGTCCCATTTTTCTGCACTCTCATTCCATTTGATTCCGGCCGCTGCCTGTCGGGTAAGTCCCCCGGCCCGCCTGCTCAGATCTGCTCGTTCTGCCGATGTACCAGCGGGTCCTCATACCTGTCCATAAAATCCTCTCCCAGCCGCACCTTCTCGTCGGCGTATCCGATGGCCCCCACCTCTGTCAGCACAGCCACCACCTTTTTAAATCGGATGCCCGGGAAAAAGTTAAGCATCTCCATGGGCACGGTGGGGTCAAACTGAGGGTACTCTCCGAACAATGCCCGGTAGTCCAGTTCATCCCTGGGATGGGGCTTTAGGAAAATCTGTCCCTCCGGCTCAAACATGGCGATGATATCCCGGAAAATCCGCTCCCGGATCTCCAGGGTGCACAGAGGATCCGTCAGGATCAGGATCCTGTCCCTTCCCGGGGCCTCACCCTGCCGGTCCGTAAGCTGTGCCCGCAGGCGCTCCATGTCCCGCACGAAGGCCCGCAGAATAATATCCTTATCTTCCCGGGTCAGCCTCTCCACCAGTGCCTGACGGGGCTGCTCCACATATTTCCTGAAGGGATACTTCAGCAGGGAAATATCATTTACTTCCATATCTATACAGTATTTCCCATATCCGTTCTGAATAAAAATCAGATTGCAGCGCTGGGACAGGAAAGCCTTCAGACCAAAATGCCCCCGGTTGTCATACCGGGCCGCGTCATAGTTCTTGAGACAGTTCAGCCCGTCTTCCAGCGCATGGTAGGGGATCTTGTACACATTCAGGTAATAGCCGATGGGATCGGAGTCGCAGTACACATAGATCTGGCCGTACTCCCGAAAGTCCACCGGGAGGGTGGGGGCCAGAGCCCGGGCAAACTTCCGGGTGAATCTGACCCGGTTTACCAGATTTTTCACCAGATTCCCCGTGTCCTGGCGGTATTTTGCCAGTTCCGGGAAAGCGGTATCCCTCTTTTCCTCAAATTCCACCACAGCCTCAAACAGTCCGGTGGCCTCCACCCTCTCCTTAAGGCACTCAAAATCTATGGACAGGCTGCTGAGCACCAGCGTGGCCTGTCCCCGCTGCTCCACGGGGCGGTTCAGTTCCTTTAAAAATGTCACATATACATGGTAGTAAGTGTGACATACATAGATGCGTTCCTTCATAACCAGAAAGTCCTCGCTTATTTACATGCCGCGTTTCGGGATATTATAGCACATTTTGCCAGACAGGTCAAAGTAACATCGAATTTTCTTCCCGAAAATAATCCATTGAATAATCGCTGCCCATCCTCTATAATATAGGTCAAATATTGCGGGGTATCCGGCGAGGTGGATTATGAACATATTACATAAAATCGGAAACGGTGTTTACAAGGCGGGGCTTGCGGCAGTGCGGGGGCTCACCCTGATTCTCCTGGGAGTCCTCACCCTGTGCAGCCTTTTCTGGGGCTACTATGCGGAAGAGATGGTCACCCAGGCTTCCATCCCCCACCGGGAGCCTGTGCTTCTCCATCTGGCATGTATGGCCCTTCTGCTCCTGCTGCTGTTTCCGCTGCTGCGGCTGAGCCGTTCCGGAAACAGGCTCAAGTCTCTTCTCCTGGCTTTGGCCCTGGGGCTCACATGCTTCTGGGGACTGTTTCTGATCCTCTTCGGCAGAAGCCTTCCCACCGCCGATTCTGCCAGCGTGTACGCCATCGCCCAGTCGCTGGCATCGGGCCAGACGGGGGTGATCCACCCCACCGGCTCCTACTTGTCCTACTATCCCCAGCAGATCGGCCTGGTGGCTTTCTATGAAGGCATTATCCGTCTTTGGAACCTGCTGCCCGTCTCTTACGCGGCCTATCACATTCTTCAATGCGTCAATGTGGCCCTGGCCTGCGCCATTGTGTACTTCCAGTACAGAACCGTCTGTCTGCTGCCCGGGGGAGATGAGGCGGCCGTGGCCTATCTGTTTCTCTCCCTGCTGAATGCGCCCCTGGTGGTCTATACCTCCTTCGTATACGGGGAGATTCCTTCCTTTGCCTTTCTCAGCGGGGGAATCTATCTGCTGCTCCGCTTTTTTTACAGGCCCTCCCCCCACAGAAAAAGCCGCCTGGCGGTCATGGCCTGCAGCCTGCTGATGCTGACTGCGGCCGCAGCCCTGCGCAAGAATTCGCTGATTGTAATCATCGCCATTGTTCTCGTAATCCTCTGGGAATGGCTTCGCACCCACAGGCACCGGCTGCTGCTCTGGGCCGGCGGACTGACCCTGTGCTGCGCCGTCGTCCTGCCGGCCATCCAGAAAGTGTACGAGTTCCGGGCGGGTAATACCCTGAGCACCGGCGTGCCCGCCCTCTCCTACATAGCCATGGGCATGCAGGAGTCCGACAGGGGGAGGGGCTGGTACAACGGCTTTAATTTTTACACCTATGAGGCCAGCAACATGGACAGCGCCGTCACCGCCCAAAAGAGCAAAGCCGCCATCAGGGCGTCTCTGGAAGCCTTTCGCGCCGATCCCGGCTACGCTCTGGATTTTTACGCGGACAAATTTCTCTCCCAGTGGACCGACGGCAGTTATTTTTGCAGACAGGCCACCCAGAACCACACCGATGGCCGGATCCGGATTGTGAAGAGCCTCTACGAAGGAGAACTCTCCCCCGCCTTCAACCACTTCTGCAATGTGTACCAGCTGCTGGTCTACGGCGGCGCCCTGATATGCCTTGCGGGAATGCGCAGGAGGGGAGAAGAACATCCCTCCCTGCTGCCCTATGTGGGCCTGGTGGCAGTGCTGGGAGGATTCCTGTTCCACATGGTATGGGAGGCCAACTCCCGCTATATCTTCCCCTATTTCCTGCTTCTGCTGCCCTATGCGGCCCGGGGATTGGGAATGGCCCGGAAAGCCTTCCGTCCCCGCAAAAATACCGGCCTATTGCCATAGTCCCGCAAATATGCTATGATTGGACCATTAAAAAGCCCTTATCCAGACAGGAAAGGACTGACGGAAAAGAGGTAATCCTATGGAAAAACCGGCAATATGCGGCGGCACGCCCGTCCGCTCCACGCCCCTTGCTTATGGGCATCAATACATTGACGACGAAGATATCCGTGCGGTAACGGAAACCCTGCAGAGTGAATGCCTGACCTGCGGCCCCCGCACCCGGGAACTGGAGAGCATGCTCTGCCGCATCACCGGGGCCAAATACTGCGTGGCCGTGAGCAATGGCACGGCGGCGCTGCATATCGCGGCGCTGGCGGCGGGAATCGGCCCCGGGGACGAAGTGATCACCAGCCCCATCACCTTTGCCGCCAGTGCCAACTGCGCCCTGTACTGCGGCGCTAAGCCGGTGTTCGCGGACATCCGTCCCGATACCTACAATATTGATCCCGCCTCCATCCGGGCGTGCATCACTCCCCGCACCAAGGCGGTGGTGGCCGTGGACTTCACGGGCCAGGCGGTGGAACTGGATGAGATCAGAGCCATCTGCCGGGAGCACCGCCTGACGCTGATTGAGGACGCCGCCCATTCCATCGGCACCCGCTATAAGGGACAGCCCATTGGCAGCCTGGCGGATATGACCACCTTCAGCTTCCACCCGGTAAAGACCGTGACTGCGGGAGAAGGAGGGGCTGTGACCACCGACAGCAGGGAGCTCTACGATAAACTGGTGCTGCTCCATGCCCACGGCATCACCCGGGACCGCAGCCAGATGGTCCATCCCACGGACGATCCCTGGTACAACGAGCAGGCCGCCTTCGGCTTCAATTACCGCATGACGGAGATCCAGGCTGCGCTGCTTCTCAGCCAGCTGAACAAGCTGGAGCGGTTCTCCCGGCGCCGCAAAGAGATTGTGGCCCGGTATGACGCCGCCTTCTCCCGCATTCCCCAGCTGCAGGTTCAGCGGGAAATCCCTGCCTCCGACACCACCCGCCATCTGTATATCCTGCGGCTGCGCAGTGAAATGCTGCGTTGTACCCGGCGGGAGTTCTTTGACGCCCTGGGGGCGGAGGGCATCCATTCCCAGGTGCATTATCTTCCTGTATACTGGCATTCCTACTACGAAAGCCTGGGCTACGAAAAGGGTCTGTGCCCCCAGGCAGAGCGCTACTACCGGGAAGCCATGAGCCTGCCTCTGTACTACTCCCTGACGGACCGGGATGTGGAGGACGTGATTCATATCGTGGAAAAACTCATCAATTACTACGCCAAATAACCTTCTCTCTTCCCTGAATCACAATACCACCGGCGGATCGGGCCTGAGCCGGATACGCCGGTGGTATTTACCGCGCCATAACATTCAATTTCTCACAGAGCTTCATTCCCAGAAAGAATCTCCCCTGTTCATTGGGATGAACGCCGTCCGCGGTCAATATTTTTTCATTCCGGGCATACGCCTCCATCTCCGCATACATATTGATTGATGGCAGATCATATTCCCGCGCCACCTGCAGGGCCGCTTCCACATACTCCTCCAGAAGAGCACCGTTCTCGCCGACAATTTCTGTGCCGCAGTTCTGAAAGGTAATGTATCCCGGCGTGAGGATCAGAATCTCCGCGTCAGGGTAGGAGGCCCTGAGTTGTTCCACAGCGGTTCTCATGGCCCCAAGATAGCTGGTCGTCATATATTTATCCTCGGCGCTAACAGTGTTTCCAAACAGATAATCATTGACGCCGTAATTGAGAATAAACACCAGCCGTCCGCTGTCAGTCTTCACCCCGGCAAACTCCTGTATTCCATCATAGGCCGCCTTTTCCTTTGGTATATTACCCACCTGTCCGCTGCACAGATTGGTTATTACATCCATTCCGGAAATATCCCCCATTCCCTGGGCCAGGCAAATTCCCCCATACCCACAGTTAATGCATCTTGCCTTGGTAAAATTCTCCACCACTCCGGGCACACCCGTGCTGTCCGTATAATTTCCAAACATACTGTCTCCCAGAAACACAAGGACCGCATCCGACCGTTCCTTCACAAAAGGCGGATCCTGCCTCCATGCACCCAGGGTCTCCTCCAATTCCCTCAGTCGTTCTTTCCGATTATCCGCCGTCACTCTATAGCCCTGGTCACAGAAAATATGCAGAAACAGTCTGTGCGTAACACTGGCGTTGAGTACGCCCTCGCCCACATAATTCTGCTCATTGCAGATCAGCCACTCCTGATCTCCCACATAAAAGAGCAGCAGATTTTCAAGAGAAGTCAGCGCCTCCATGGCCCGCCCATATCCTGCGATACCCTGCTCTCGTCCCTCTTCCGTCATGGACTGCCATTCCCCAAACGAAGGATATGCCAAAAGCATCTCCCATTCAATCTCTTCCTGTTCCTCCACAAATGCCGCAACCGACGCCTGCCAGTCCAGTTCCCTCTCCCAGAGCAGATGCCGCTCCAGCTTCATGGGGTCAATTCCCAGATAAATCCGCTGCGGCTGCGTATGGCATGCCAGCAGCTTTGAGAGCGCCCCCTGCAGTTCCAGAGCATTCTCAAAAACAAGATCAATCTTTAAAGTATCCACACCACGATAGCTGTGAAAATCCTCCTCCTCAAAAGACTCAAGAGAATACATGGACAGAAATACCGCCTCATATCCCCCCTTTTCCCACATGTCCAGCCAGGATTGCAGTTCCTCCATTTTTGCCAGATATCGAAAGTGACGATAAGACTCCAGCGGACGGTGAGTCTGCATTTCCACAAAAGCTTCCCGCATTCTGTGTTCAACCCCAGGCAGCAGAATGCAAATCGTTGCTGTCACAAGCGATAACACCATCAGCCACATGACAACCAATAAAACATGGAGATTCACACCTTTCCATCCCATACGCATCTCCCCGTTCCCCTCAGGCCGGTTTACCGAGTTCGATAAACACAGACCCTTTTATCCTGTCCCACCTGTTCCATGCCCCGTTCCTCACACAATCTCTGCAGTCGGCCGCCCGCCGGGATGGCCAGGTACAGGCTCTTAAGTTCCTCCAGATGTTCCTCCACATATTCCCGGTAACAGCAGCTCACCCCAAAGCCCTCCGGCAATGCGTACAGCACCTGCCAGTCCGTGAGCACAGTATCCCCGGTGGGAGAATCTTCTAATATATCGTTAAAAGTCCAGATTACCACATTGTCAAAAGCAGGCGTGTCCTCTTCCTGCAGGATCAATTCCCCTTGAAACACCTGCTGCCAGTGGGACATCTGCTCCACCCGTTCCTGATTGGCAAAATAGATCTGATAGTCTCCGGGCTGATCTCCTCTGTACCAGAACAGGTAGACACAAAGGGCCCCGATCACCATAGCCTTTTTATAGAAGCGGGTCTCCATCACAGCCACCGCCAGAATCCCCACAGCCATAAAGGTCAGCAGATGTTTGCTGCCCTCCTTCATTTTGTACATTAACAGCAGGGCTATCCACATACTGAAAAAGCAAAATGCAAGATACCCGTTGAGCATCGCCTGCTTTCTTCTTTTTTTCCGTAAATCCGCCACACACTGCCAGCACAGTACCGACAGCAGCGCAAGAAATATTGCAAAAAAAGCCCCTTCCGACAGGCCGCTCTTAAGCCCCTGCAAAGTAAGGGCAAAAAATGTACGCCCCTCATAATAAATCTTAGCCAGAATTCCTCTGATACCTCCGAGGAAATGGCCCTGTAAAAAGGGATCCAGCCATTCGGTCTTAAACAGGGGCGTGAAATATTCCGCTCCCAGATAATGCTTAATCAACCCATAGCAGCCTGCCGTAACCCCCATCACCGCCAGAGAACCCGCCAGGCCCGCCCCCTTCTTTCTGCGGATCCACAGCCAGGCCGGCGCCAGCAGAAACAGGATCAGATAGGGGCGCATCAGCGTCATCAGGCTCCCCAGCAAAAACAACAGCGCCAGCTTACCGCCGGTCTCCCGGTTTGCCGTATTGACAAGCAGCCCCCAGTATACCGTCAACAGGCTGAAGCAAATGATCTCCGGCATCCCGCAGAGCATGTAGCGGGTATAGGGCATAAAACAGCAGAACAGAAGCGCCAGCAGCCCAAGCTGCTTCCAGGTGGGACGGACCAGGGCCACAAACAGCACCAGCGCCAGCGTCAGGAACAGAATGTTGCTGTAGATCGGAGCCATCAGGTTCCACCCGAAAATCAGGCCGTACAGCAGCCAGGGCCACACCAGCACCGGGCTCCAGGCGGCAAAGGACAGCTTCAGCGCATGGCTCTCGTTAAATCCGAAATACCCCTGTGGGTATCCGTGGGACAAGATCCCTTCCACCTGCTTATAATAAAACAACTCATCGTTCCACTCCGAAGCGGGCAGATAGACCCGGGACAGACTTCCTCCCTGGGCGGCGCAGGCCGCCACACAGCATAATATGGGAAGCAGAGCCATAAGCCCCGCCTTCAGCGTCAGAATCCGCCGATCCCGGTTCCACCAGGCCCACAGCCTTCCTGCAATGTTTTGTCTTCCTGACCTCTTTTCCATCTGCTTCCTCTCACTCATTCTCCGGGAGTGCCTGCGTCCCGGCGGGCTCCTCCCCGTTGACGCGTTCCCGCACCACATACTGGGGCGAATTATTCAGGCTGATATAGATCCGGCCGATATATTCCCCGATCAATCCCAGCATAATCATGATCATGCCCCCGAAAAACACAATGGCCGCCATGGTGGAACTGAAACCCATGGGCACCTGGGGGTTCAGCAGGCGCTTAATAATGGTATAGAGCCCGTACAGAAAGCCCACTGCCGCGCTCAGGCAGCCCACACAGGTGGCAATGCGCAGAGGCTTTACGGAAAACGCGGTAAAACCGTTGAACCACAGACCCAGCAGCTTCTTGATGGTATACCCGGAACCGCCCTCCTGCCGCTCCCGGTGATTCACCTCCACATTGGCAATGTTTTTGGTGGCCCGCAGTACCAGGCCGATGACATAGGGATAGGAATTCTCGTAGCGGATCATATCCTCCACCACGAACCTGCGCACGGCGAAATAGCTGGATATATACAGTTCCCTGGGTTTATCCAGCAGGATGCGGGTCATGATCTCATTTACCTTGCTGCCCAGGTTGCGGAACAGGGAGTGCTGTTTGTGGGCATAACTGGCATAAACCGCGTCATAGCCCTCTTCCAGTTTTCCCAGCAGCCTGCCCACTTCGTCCGCCGGGGTCTGTCCGTCATCGTCCAGACATACCACATAGTCCCCCACGGACTGCCTCAGCCCGGCCATCAGTGCCGCATGCTGACCGAAATTCCGGGAAAAATTAACCCCCCGGATCCGGCTGTCTCCCTCACAGAGCCTGCGAATCACTCCCCAGGTATCGTCCGGCGAGCAGTCGTTGACCAGGATGATCTCATAGTCATATCCGTTCAGCCCTGCCATTGTCTCCTGGATTTCCATTACCACATTCCCCAGCGTGCGCTCCGAGCGATAACAGGGGATTACAAAACTTACTCTCATTCTTCCGCCACCCATATCTTTTTATGATTCCTTCTTTTCCGGCATATCATGGATCCGCTCTCCCGGATTCCCGGGGTTGAGAATCCCCATCAGCACCATGTCCCTGTACTGCCCCTCAATACAGACATCCTCCCGCAGATATGCTTCTCTCTCAAAGCCTGCTTTTTCATAGCTGCGGATGGCCCGGGCATTGTCTGCAAAGACCCGCAGGAACAGCCTGTGCAGTCCCATCTCCCGGAAAGCATACCGAATCATCAGCCGGGCGGCCATGGTTCCGTAGCCCTTTCCCCTGGCTCCCTCGCCCCCGATGAAAATGCCGTACTCCGCCTTGCTATGCCGCCGGTCAATATCCCGCAGATAGACGGACCCCACCGGCCTGCCGCACACCGTCTCGCAGATCATCATCTGCACCACCCTGCCGGTTTCCACCATGTCGCGGATCCACTGACGATGGCTCTCCGGGGTGAATAATTCCTGATAAATAAAATTCCTGCGCACTGCCTCCTGGTTACGCCAGGATACAATCAGGTCCGTGTCCTCCCCGGTCATGGGCCGAAGGTAAATGGACATGGACGGATCCCCGTAATCTTTCATAGTCAATTTTCTCCCGTCTCATTTCGGGAATCCCCTCTCTTTCCCAGGGTTTTCCCAAGCCGTCCCAAGGCGCTGCCCAGGCCGGCCTGAAGGGCTGAGAGCCCCAGCGCCATATAAGGGATCAACAACACGATATAGGGCAGCACATATCTGGACTTTGCCTCCCACAGAATGCTGAACAGAAAGCCGCCGATCACCCCGATCAGCAGCAGACACTGCAGAATGTCTCTCTTTTGCACCAACCCTATGACACAATACAGAATCACGCCCAGATACAGCACGGTCAGATACCGATTGGTGTAGTCCCGGTAATTCTGCTGCCATTCGCCATAGTACAGTTTCTCCACCATCCCCGTGGGGGGCTGTTCAAAAGTGGCAGTCATCACCAGACTGCAAAAGGTGGGTTCATTCCATTGTTCCTGGATCTTCTCTTTATAGAAGTCCCTGGCCATGGCCGGGTCCTCACGGAATTCCCCCAGCCGTTCCCGGATATAGGACAGGGCGATCTGATTGGCTTTCTCCTCATCACTGCCCGCCTCCCCCCGGAACACGGAATTGTTGTACCCGTTGTACACACCGGCTCCCCCGGTGGACCGCTGCATGCCCATGGCTACATACATGCTGGAAGGAATTCCCCCCTGGATCTGGATGCCGGAGCGCAGTTCATAACTCAGGCGCATGGCGCCTATGGCTCCCAGAGGCACCAGAATGGTCAGCGCGGCCACCGCCAGCAGCCGTAGGCTTCGCTGCCGCAGGCTGTAAATCAACATGGCGATACACACCGCGATTAATACCACCAGCACATTACTTCTGGCCAGCACCGCCACGCTCAGGGTCAGCAGAGACAAAAGCACACAGATGTTTTTCTTTCTGCGGCATCCCCGCACCAACAGCCAGATTCCCAACATGCTGAAGCCAATGGAAAGCAGTTCCCCATATACATAATTGGTATATAACCACAGAGGAAAAAACAGCAGATCGCCGATGATCACATACAGGGAAGCCCTGGCATCCCCAAACAGTTCCTCCACCAGGGCATAGGAACTCCATACGGTACACATAACCATCAGCACATTGATATACTGCAGCAGCCTGTAGCCCCCGCCGAAGGCCAAAAATATCTCATACAGGAAAGTGAGTCCGTACTGATGGGGGCACATATAGATATAGCCCGTCATATCCCGGAAATTTCCCGCCTTGAAATCCATGGCATCCAGATATACCTGCATCTGGTCCCATACCGGTGTGATATGGCAGACGGACACCCACAGGGTCAGGAGCAGGCCCATCCCCAGGGTGACGGCTATGGCGATTCGGCGCACCCTTTTTTTCCACAGGGCTTCCTCTCCCCGCAGCACCGCCCGCCGCAGCAGCCAGGCCCCCACTGTCACCCCCGCAAATACCAGCAGATTCCTGCCCGGGGAATCCGGCTCAATCAGGATGCTGTCCTCGCTGAGATTGGATGGATAGCCATGGGTATAACGGACAGCCCAGTACCCCAATATCAGGCTGATCAGCAGCACCATCCCATGTACCGCCTTGACGCATACTTTTTCTACTGTTTCCGGCATTTTTTTCATAAGTTCACACACAACCTCCAGACTTCTCTGCACCTGTGTCACTGCGCGCGCGCAGTCTCCAACTTATAGACTACGAATTCGGTCCCGCTTCCGCAGGCGATGGTTTCCTGTACCCCCAGTCTCACTTCCCCCAGCCGCCGGCACAGATACACCTCCAGCCAAGACATGTCGCGATCCCCGGCGGCCACCAGGCACACCCGCCCATGTCCCAGAGCCAGGGCCGCATCCGGGGCGCCATATTTCTCCAGGCGCTGCCGTGCCAGGGGACTCCCGGTCAGCCAGCCTCCCAGCAGCATAATCTGCTCCGGATCCCGTCCGTACACCTCTCCCGCGTAGGCCACTGCCGAGAACACATCCATCAGGTACAGCAGATCCTCCTGTCCCTCCAGGGCCTGTGCCAAAGTATTCCACTGCTCCTGCTTCTCCCGCTGCGTCTCCGCCATTTGGAGCGTTTGGGGCAGCTGTATCGCTGCCGCGCCCCAGAGAAGCGCCAGCACCAGAGCCGCCGTGCCCGCCGGCAGAAAACGCCTTATACCGCCCGGTACGGATTCCCGGCTTCCGGTCCACTCCCGAAAAAGCATACCCAGAAGCAGACAGATTTCCAGGAGATAGAGGGAGACCCAGACCCGCTCCGGGAATCTCCCCCGGGCAATCAGGTAGACCCAAATCAAACTGCGTCCCCCGGCCAGAGCCCCCAGCAGCAGCATCCTGTCCCATCTCTTCCCCGCCGCCAGCAGAAGCAGCAATACGCCGCAGCATCCCGCCCAGACCAGGCTGTAGGGCCTGCCGTCATATCGGAGATGCCGGAGATAGGCCTCCACACACTGCCTGAGATATTCGTCCGTGACCACATCCCCCCGCAAGTCCTTGATCCGCCTTACCGTCCGGTCCAGAACCCGGGCGTCTATCTCCTGATCCAGCAGGGTATCATAATGGGCCAGCACCTGGTACTGTTCCCGGGTAAGGCCCAGCAGTTCATAACGCTCCTGATACCAGTCCGTGGACAAAAAGTCCGTATAATCATACAGTTCCGTGCGGCTGTCGTTATATTCCAGATAAGCCTGCCAGTCCCGGCTGCCATAGCCCATTCGGTGAATCCCCCAGAATGCCAGGATCAAAATCCCCAGCCCCAGCAGGGACAGGGCTTCTTTTCTAAGCCGAACGCAGGCCCATGCCATGAGTCCCGGGGAATCACCCTCTGTCTGCCTTTCCCCTCTCCGCCGCCTCATGGCTTCCAACAATCCGTCCAGTACCGCCACTCCCAAAAAGGGCATTGCCAGAAAGAATACCTGGCTCCTCACCAGATAGCAGAGGCCCAGCAGACAGACGGGCAGTGCCCGGCCTTTTTCCGTCTCCCATATGAACAAAGCGCCCCCGGCCAATATGGCGGCCACTATGGTATAGTGCATATAGAGGTAATGGGGCAGCAGCAGCCCGGCAATAACCGCCAGACCCAGCAGCGCCAATATCACACGCATCCACGGCTTTTCTCCCGACTTATAACAGCCTTCCAGAATTCCGACTCCCGCCAACAGGATACAGCCTGCCAGGAATAAATCAAACCAGGGGATAAACAGGCCCAGCTTCTCCGTCAGGCCATACAGGGACGACAGCAGCGCAGACAACGGATATCCCATGTACACCGCATGTCCGTCCGGGGTTCCCGTGTAGGCTCCCGACAGGATGCTTCGCATGGCCACATCATCATTGAGGTAGTATACGGGGGCGGCCGCTTTGCCCGCCGCTGCCATGACCAGCAGCAGAAAAACTGCCAGACATCCCCCTATTTGCCATTTTTTCATCCACGGCCCCTCCATGGTTCCTTTCTGTAAAGCCATCGGTCCCTGTTACTGGCTTCCCCGGAATTGCCCTCCCAGTTTTAACTGTCTCTCGGAATAAATCTTGTTCAGGCGGTATTCGAAATCCCGGCGGTCCTTGGCGACCTGCACGTCCAGCACCATCCCCGAGAAAAAGGCCTGAATCGCGGCCATAACCAGAAAGCCGCATACAATCAGCGTAGGGAAACGGGGCACCAGCCCGGTCTCCAGAAATTCCAGAAAAATGGGCGCAAACAGGATGACGGCCGCAGCCACAAAGAGCAGGGCGATCATACCAAAACACTTCAGGGGCTTATAGTTTTTGTACAGCTGCATCATCTTTCGAATCACCCGCATGCCATCCCGGAAGGTGTTGAGTTTGGAGACGCTGCCCTCGGGCCGGTCTCTGTATTCCACCACCACGTTTTCCACCTGCATATTATAGTTGACGGCATGGATGGTCATCTCCGTCTCAATCTCAAAACCCTTGGAAAAAACCGGGAAAGTCTTCACAAACTCGTAAGAGAAAGCCCTGTAGCCCGTCATGATGTCCTTGATATCCGCCCGGAACAGACTGTTGATGCAGGTTCGCATAAGGCTGTTGCCAAAATTGTGGAAAGGACGCTTGTTCTCCGTAAAGTAGGTCGAGGAAAGGCGGTCTCCCACTACCATATCCGCATGCCGCTCCAGCACCCGGTCCACCATCTCTCTGGCGCATTCCAGCGGATAGGTGTCATCACCGTCCACCATCAGATAACACTGGGCATCGATCTCCCGAAACATACGCCGGATAACATTTCCCTTCCCCTGGGCATACTCCTGACGTATAAGCGCTCCGGCACTCCGGGCCAGTTCGGCAGTCCGATCAGTAGAGTTATTGTCATAAACATAGACTGCCGCTTCCGGCAGGGCCGCCCGCACGTCAGAGACTACTTTTTCTATGGTTTTCTCTTCGTTATAGCATGGTATCAGTACCGCGATTTTGTCCATGGGCCACACCGTTCCTCTTTCCATTATCTTACTTGATTATCTACTATCTGCGGAAATCTGTCAACCTTTTCAGCAAAGGCCCCGGTCTGAAACACTCCCGCGGAAAATCCCTTTACATAATGTATAAGCACGTCCCCGTAAACGCTGTCCTGATTCAGAGTGCTCCGGGGCTCCAGGCCGCAATCCCGCAGTATCTGCCGGATCTCCTCCCGGTCCTCGGCGCTTACACTGCTTTTATACAGTACCACCACTTCCTGCAGTTCGGACAGATCCTGCCGGCCTGCCAGTTCCGAGGGCTTGACCAGCAAAGTGCGGTCATAGGTCTGAAATTCCAGCAAATTGTCATAGAAACCGTATCCCTCATAGACACAGATGCAGGGAAGATCCCCATATTGCTCCGCCGTCTCCAGCTGCGTATCATAGCCTTTGTAAAGATATTCCCCATCATAGGTGAGAAAATCGGCACAGACCAGCAGCAGTACCACCCCTATCAGGGACTTCCGCCCCGGAGGGTTCAGGCGGAAGTACAGGGCTGTCAAAAGCCCTGCCACAGCCATGGCGGCAAAGGGAAATACCGGCATAATATAACGATCCACCATATAGGGGGACATTTTGGCAGCCAGCAGGAAATATCCCGCCGGGGGCAGAACCCATATCCACCAAAGATTTCTCCGGCTTTTATTATCCGTTCCATTGGGCTTTGCCGTCCCTCTGTCCCGGGGAGCAATTACCTCCCGGCCGTTCTTCGCCCCGGACCTGAGAACCGCAATTCCCAGAGCAGTCAAAAGCAGCACCAACACGGCCAGGCCCAGAGACCGCCGTCCAAAGGTCCGCTCTAACAGGATACCTCCGAAGGAGAGCAGCCTCTCTCCGTATCCGGCCAGCCCCCCCAGCAGATTGCCGATGGCTTCCACTCCCCTGCCGCTGGTGAGGATGTGCTTTACCCCAAAGGGATATAGTCCCACCCCCACCACGGCCGCAATCACCATACTTCGGATATAACAGAAGGCTTCCTTCCTCCGCCCCTCCCGATACAGGGCAGCCACCGTCACCAGCGCCAGCAGTATACAATAGAAAAGGAAGAAATATTGGGTCCAGAATCCCAGCGCCGTCACCAGGATCAACAGCTTGTTCTTTTTCGTAAAAGTCCCGTCCCGGTTTCCCAGCCATTTTTGCAGATGCAGATACAGGGACAGCACGCACAGAAGGGTCATCACGCCGTACATGCGGACGAACAGGGCGGTGGCAATGGCCCCGGAAGAGCAGCCGTACAGCAGCGCGGCCCAAAGCCCCCAGCACTCTCCGGCCTTTTCGTCCATAAATCCATGCCGGGCCAGAAGCCGGCCCAGAGCAAACATAAGGACACAGCAGCCCAGCACCGCCCCCAGATTAAAAATGCAGCCCATCCAGGGAGAAATTCTGTCCCGAAACAGGGAGGACATGGTATGGACCAGCATGAAATACAGAGGGGGATGGTTGTCGTCCTTCACATTGAAATACACCGACAGATAGTTAAAGCCGTCCCGCTCCCCCACCGTTATATATTCATGGAACTGCTTCCGGGTAATCCACACCGGCTCCTCATACACATCGGCCTGATAACTGAGCAGCTTGCTGTTCCCACGGTTTTGCAGCACATCCGCCACCGTGTCCTTCAGATTCCCCAGAGTTTCCCCCAGACTGTCCCCATAGATCTCCTGCTGCATGAATTTCGCCAGACGCCCCACCGGCTGGGTGGGTACAATCCAGGGATTGTACTCCGCGTTTCCCAGTTCATAGGTGAGCAGTTCATCCATGTGATAGCCCTGCTTTTGCCCGATATAAAAACACTGTACCAGCAGCACCAGCGCCAGCACTGCCAACTGCCATCTATTCCGGGCTGTCTTATCCTTCCATTTCACATCTGCTCCCGTCCGCCCGCCTTACCGGGCATCCAAATTGATTTAAATATCATTCGGTATCCGATATGTCCGTACCAAAGGACAGAACCTCTTCCGTGGAGTCATAATGCAGCACCACATAGCCCTGTTCCTCATAGACCACCCGGCCGGCCGCCACTGCGGGAACCCGGGCATATTCTTCCGCCTCCCGGTCCGTCAAAAGAAGAAAGGTTTTTCCTTGGTGATAGCCCTCCCGGTAGTATTTCACAGGGCTGGACCAGGTAAACGGATCCATCCGGTCAATCTCATGGATGTTGGCCACCTCCACCTTGCCGTCTGTCAACTCCGTCAGGATATTGCCGTTCCAGTAACTGGCATACCCGAAGGTATATCCCTGCTCTTCCAGGAAAACGGCAACAGGCCTTCTGTCCTGGTTCTTATCCTTATCCGCAAAAGAATACACACATTTGGCGGTGGTCAGCCCCAGCGCCCCGCACAGCAGCAGGGTCAGCAGCAGCCGATCCAGAGGCAGCTCCTCATAAGTAAAGTAAATACACAGCAATGGCAGCACGAACAAAAATACGGTGATATAGTATCTGGCCACTATGGTGCTGGTGGTGAACAGAAACACAAATGTGTTCAGCACAAAGGCCGTCACAAAGAACCACAGGATAAAGCGGCTGTGACACAGCCGGAAGCAGCCGCGTTCCCGGCCGGATTCCGTCCCCACAGGTCCGGACTCTCCCTGCTCCCCCGCCAGCAGCCTGGCGCAGCGCACGGTCAGGAACAGGATCCCCCCCAGGAAGCCAAAAGCCACCAGGGAGATCAGTCCCCTCACGGACAAGAAACCCTTTTCCTCAATATACCCGAACAACTGCAGCAGATTGCCCGCTGTGTCCTGGGTTCTCTCCAGCAGCACCCCCTGGAAGACTTTGATAAAATTGGTGACATCATACATTTGAAACTGGAACTTATGACCCAGCACCGCCACATTGACCACATAGCCCACACCGGCGCACAACAATCCCAGCAGGCTGCAAAGCAGATAGGAGAGACGCTCTTGGGAGAGCACCCCGCGGATCTGCCGCCAGGCACAGGAAGCGTCAAACTCCTTTCTCATCAGTGCAAACTCACCGCTTTTTAAAATATAAATCCCCGCCGTGATACACAGCGGCACCTGCAGGGCCAGCAGATAACGCACTCCGGACAGGCCGCAGACCACACTGAGAGCCATATACAGCCCCCATGTGAGTCCCCGTCTCCACGCGCTTCCCTCCCGGGGCTGGCTGAGACGCAGGAACATGCCGAAAGCCAGCAGGATCAGGAGCACATGCCACATATAAGTATTCCCCATCTGCATATGAGTCAGAAAAGTCTCCGAAAAGGGCAGCAGCAGGATCACAGAGGTGAAAATCACTGTACTCTTTCGTATTTTCAGAGGTTTCATGCAATAGAAATAAGCCCCCAGAAGAAACAGATATGTGACCAGATTGGTAATCGTCCGGATCATATGCCAGTCCCCCAGCACATGGAACAATGGTACCATGACCAGCTGGGTATACAGTACCCGGAATTCCGTGGAATAATACCAGTTCTCGGTGGCGATCCACTTCCCCTCCTGCGCCAGCAGCCGGGAAAAGATCATCTCCGCCGCCATATCGGAGTCAATCCAGTGGTCTCCCCAGAGCAGATTCATGGCCAGCAGCAAAACCAATACTGCCCCCAACAGCCCCCAGGCCAGCGCCTCCCATCGACGTTCTCCATTGCTTGCTTTATTTTCTCTTCCATCCTTATGTCCCATCTTTTCTCTCCCAGGCTCCTACTGCGCCAGATACAGCAGGAACTTTTCATTCTCGAAGCAGGGCCGATATCCCAGTTCCTCCATCCATCCGGCCAGCAGCCGCAGCTTTCGGTCTCCCGCTATCCCCGCAATCTGTTGATCGCTGAGGCCCAGGGCTTCCAGGGCTTCGGTTCCTCCCGTCAGGTAGCTGCCCTGACGCTTTTCCAGCAATACTACCGGCCCGGGTTCCCGCCCGGCGGCGATCTCCTCCGACAACCGCTCCAGATCTTCTTCCATCACCGCATAATTATAGGAAGGCAGATCGGGCCAGGCCGTGATGGCGAAGGGCATCTGCAAATAGTAGGACAGGGAGGGGATATTGCCGTACAGGATGATCTTCTGTCCCTCCAGGCCCTGCTGCTTTACATAGGCGGACAGGGTGCCGATGGCTTCCGCCCGGTCCGGGGAAGTGAGCATGCCCTGAAGCACCCGGTTATGGGCAATGGGGCTGTGCAGATTTTCCCCTCCGTCGCTCTCGGAGAACACATAGCCTGCACCAAACAAGAGACCCTGCACTGTGATTCCCAGCAGGATGCAGACCAACATGGCCCTGACGGGAAACAGGCTGAACTGCCATTTCCGCCGTTCCCCACCTTTTCCTGCTCTTTCCCCTGCCAGGCAGCCCGGTATCCATTTGATAAACCGCAGCAGCATCCACAGGGTGAAGGGGGCCACCAGAAACAGATTATTGATGGCGGAGTACAGATGGTTGTTGCTGCCCAGGGGGGTGATCAGGATCACCAGGATCCCCAGCCCGCACAGCAGCTTCTCTTTTTCCCTGCTCTTTTTGCGCAGGATCGTAACCAATCCCACCGCCAGGGTGGCGGTCAGCAGAAAGGCTCCCCACTGGAAGGCGCTGAGTTTGGTACTGTATTTCAGATTGAACATATTTTTACGGGTCATCAGATAATAGAAGCCGCAGAACACACAGGCCACATAGCCTGTGTTTTTTATCCATTTCAGCTGCCGGGGCAGCACCGCGTACACCACAAGCCCCGCCGCCATAAAAAGAGCCAGATACCCCAGCCAGATACAGTTTTGCAGATAATTGCGGAACTGCTGCATGACCATGGAGTAAACCGTGTATTCCGATGCCTCCGAGGGCATGGACAGCAGCCGGCCAATTCCCTGTATATAGGTGCTGGGGCCATAACGCAGCATGATCCCGGCAAGGCCCCCTCCCAGACCCAGCAGATATCCCGCCAGGCACTGCAGGGTCTGGAGCATGGTCCGTCCCGGTTTCTGGCGGCGGATCAGAGCCATGGCCCACACCGCCAGGATCAGCCCCATCTCCGCCAGATTAGGAAAGCGGACCAGCACATTCAGCCCCAGGCAGACCCCTGCGGCCACAAAATACCTGCACGGCTTTGCAGAGTCACCGGACAGGGCCTGATACAGCAGTACCACCCCCGCCCCCATCAACAGATAGGTCAGATAATTATACAGCAGCGCCGTGGGACACCAGCAGAAGCTGACAGCCAGCAATTCTCCCCAGAATACCACTGTCCTGGGCAGTCCCGCTTTGCGGATAAAAAAGAAATATCCCCCCAGCGCCAGCAGACTCACCACCAGTCCGGTGTAGACATTCAGCCCCAGCATCGTGCTGCCGCCGGGCAGCAGCGTAAACAGACGCCCCAGGGCATTGCCCAGATAAGTGCTCAGCAGCCACATGGGATCCATCCGATCCATATAGGTGAAATTGCCGTAATTATATCCCGTATCCCACCATTCCACTCCCACTCGGATATGCCGCAGCGGATAGAGCAGCAGGATCAGGGGATAGATCCAACACAGGTTTTTTTTCAGGTTCTGACTTATTTTTTCCATAAATGTAAATCCCTGATTGCAAAAAGAGCCGCTCCGGCAGCAACCGTGAAACAGCTCCTTTGCCTTTTCTATTTTTCCAGTTCCACCGTTTTCAGCAGTTCCCGGATTTCCTCCACACTCAGCCACTGGGTATTATTGCCGGAACTGTAGGAGAAGCCCTCCTCCACCTTCCTACCCGTGGGCTGCGCCTTCTGTCTGTCGCTCCACACCATTTGGGGATAGACGATAAAATGCTTGTCATATTCATAGGTGCGGGGGGAATCCTCCACCGGCACCATGATCTCATGCAGCTTCTCCCCTTCCCGGATGCCCACCTCCGGCATGGCGCAGCCGGGCAGCATGGCCTGGGCCAGATCCGTTACTTTGAAAGAGGGAATCTTGGAGATAAAAGTTTCGCCGCCCTTAGCCTCCTCCAGGGCTTTGATCACCAATTCCACCCCCTGGCGCAGGCTGATCCAGAAGCGGGTCATGCGGTAGTCCGTAATGGGCAGTTCCATGCCGCCGTTCTTAATAAGATTGTGGAAAAAGGGAATCACGGAGCCCCGGCTGCCCGCCACATTGCCGTAGCGCACGATGGAGAAGCATATGTCTTTGGCCCCGGCGTAAGCATTTGCGGCGATGAACAGCTTGTCCGACACCAGTTTGGTGCCGCCGTACAGATTCACGGGATTCACCGCCTTGTCCGTGGACAGCGCCACCACCTTCTTCACCCCTGCGTCCAGGGCCGCGTCAATCACGTTCTGGGCGCCGTTTATATTGGTCTTGATGGCCTCGGCGGGATTATACTCGCAGGTGGGGACCTGTTTCAGCGCCGCCGCGTGGATCACATAATCCACACCCTCAAAAGCCCTGGCCAGGCGCTCCCTGTCCCGCACATCCCCGATGAAGAAACGCAGTTTTGAGGCATGCTCCCTGAACTCGTTCTGCATAATAAACTGTTTGAATTCATCCCGGGAGTAAATGATAATCTTTCTGGGGTTGTAATGTTCCAGAACATAGCTGGTGAAGGCTTTGCCAAAGCTGCCGGTTCCGCCCGTGATCAAAATGGATTTATTATTCAGCATACTTTTCTCCTTAATATAATATATTTGTCATGTCAAATCTCAAATGCTCCAATACTTTCCAAATTATAACACAATCATTCCCAAAATGCAATTTTCCGCCTGCTATTTTCTTTCCCGGTAGAACAGGGGATGCTGCACGAGGAAAAACAGAACCAGAATATACTGTCCTGTATTCCAGACGCACTCCATGGTCCCGTATCCGAAAAAAACCAGGCACATCAGCAGGGGAATGGCCGCTCTGGCGGAGTCCGGACACAGCTTCAGGCGGCGGGTATGGCTGACCAGCAGCCAGACCGTCACCGCAGCAAAGAGGATTCCTGCAGGGATGCCGTAACGGTAAGCCACTTCCAGCCACAGGTTCTGGGCATGCCATGCATGATAGTCCCAGTCCTTAAATTGGTACATTCCCTCCGCAGGGCCGTGGCCCAGAAGATTCAGATCCCGAAAATAGGCCCTGTAGATGCTGAGCCGGGCTCCCAGTGCGGTATCCATATTTCCCACCAGTTCAATTTCTTCCGATTCATTTTCTTCCGATTCATTTTCTTCCGATTTGTTATCTTCCGGTTCGTGTTCTTCAGTTTTGTTTTCTTTCGGCTCCATCGAGGGCTCCGGGGCCTGCCTCTCCCCAGATCGTTCCGCCGGGACCAGTTCTATTTGAGGCTGCGCCGCTTCCGCCGTCAGTACCAGCGGATTCTGAACACTGCCCGTGCGGAAGGTTCCCCAGATCCTGCCCAGCGCCGCCTCCAGAAATTCATCCATCTCCGTATACTTCCAGGAATCGGCAGGGTCAAAGGAGTGCACCTTATTGGGGCTGTACTCGTCCAGAAACCAAATCGGGTGATGCAGTATGGTGGGCAGCCAGCGTACCGTTCCAAACACCGCCGGGAACAGCAGCACCGTTCCCAGGGTCAGCGCCGCTCCCCTGACAAGAATCTGCCGCCACCGCAGTCCCCAGCTGCGCCGCATCACCAGGAAACCATAGACCACTGTCAGCAGGACGGCAATGCCCCAGGAAGTCCTGCCCATGGTCATAAACAGAAAGCCCAGCATGCCGCAGGCGCCCACCAGGTAAAGCAGCTTCCGCCACCCGGAGGCACTTCTCTTCTGCAGCATATGAAGTTTCAGCAAAACGGCGGCATACACCGTGAGGTAATGCAGCGCCGCCATATTACAATTGGTGTAAGCCCCCACATACCTTATTACATCATATGGCCGGAATCCGTAAGCAAAAATCTGCAGCCCGAAAAATCCCAGTATGGTACCGTCAATCAGCCCGTCGGCCAGGGCCCGGCTCTCCTCCTCCGTATAAGGAGTCAGGTAGAAAATCCCGAACATGGCCAGAAACCAGAGGGGCCATATTCTCTGGCTGAGGGAACAGACCATCAGCACGGTCAGCAGAATCCATACGCCTCCCAGCCTGCCTGGCCTGAACGCCAGAGATTTCTCCACCCATATTTTTTTCACCAGATCTTTCAGAAATATGCCGATCCACCAGGCATTGGCCACTGCCGACACGAAAGTCCACACATACATCCCATGAAACACATCCATGCCTGTGGGCAGGATGCTGACGCGGGCATAGACGGCCAGGGCGATACAGGCCAGAGTCCAAACTCCGTTTCCCACGGTCAGCAGCCTTTTCAGCGGCCAGGCGGAGGCAATAACCACCAGCATGACCAGGCCTGTGAGATTCACCGCCACGCCCCACACGTCCCCGTTCTGGGTATTACGTACAAAATCCAGCACACTCAGGGCCGCAAAACACAGTGTGTACAGCCATCTCTTCCATCGTTCAAGGATGCCCATTATACAGTCACCTCCAGATCACTCATTTCCAGTTTTCCCTTTTCAGCTCAGGAAATACCTGTCAGCTTCCACTTTTGCTTATCCTCCACCGAAATTTCCCTCCCCAGCTGCACCTCTATTACCTGAAGACTTGTATCTGCAATGATTGTATGTTTACAGCCTGCCGGCATGCGGATCACATCCCCGGAACCTACCTGTCGTTCCACGCCATCCAACACCACACGGCCCTGTCCGTTGGCCACCGTCCACACCTCGTCCCGATGCTCGTGGCTGTGATAGTGCAGCCGATTGCCCTGCCGCAGAAGCACTTTAATAGTCATGCTTTCTTCCTGCACATCCAGCACTGTAAAACTCCCCCATGATTTTTCCGCATACATGACCTGCTGTTGGATCTCCTCAACAAAAGGCTTCATATATGAACTTTGTTCCTTGTCCGATACCAATATACCATCGGCGCTGGCCGCCACAACCAAATCCCGGCACCCCATACACAGGATCGGGATATTTAATTCATTAATCACATGGGTATTGTTGCAGGTGTGATCCATAGTTACCTTGCCGATGCTTTGGGCCGCCATCCCCTCAGTAAAAGTATTCCAGCTGCCCAGATCTTTCCACTGCCCCTGGTAACGCAGAACTTTGATATCCTTCTCCTTTTCCACCACCGCATAGTCAAAACTGATTTTTTTCTGCTCTCCGTACCTGTCATACAAATCCTGGTAATCCGCAAAATCCAGAAGCTGATGGGCCCTCTCCAACAGGTATCCCAACCGGAAGGCAAAGATACCGCCATTCCACAAGGAGCCCTGCCGAATATATTCCCGGGCGGTCTCCTCGTCAGGCTTCTCCCGAAAGCCCCTGACTTCACTGACCCTTTCCCCGTCCCGAGGCAGGATATAGCCATACTTTTCGCTGGGGTAGGTGGGCTCTATCCCCATCAGGGATAAACGGCTCTCCCCCTCGGATGCCATCTGCGCCAATTCCTTCACTGCCTCAAAATAGCTCTCCTCTACATATGGATCTACCGGGCACACTACCACCGGCTGCTCCCCGCCCAGCTTTCGAACATCCCGCAGATAGGCCGCCGCCAGACAAATTGCCGGAAAAGTGTCCCGTCTCTCTGGTTCCACGCAGATATGCACCTGATCCCCGAGCTGGTTGCGGATGGAGCTGACCTGCTTACGGCTGGTGGCTATGGTTACTGTGGCCTGAGGCATAACCTGGTGGATCTGGCGATACACCCGCATCAGCATGGATTCCATCTCCCCATCCTCATTGCGGAACATCCGGATAAACTGCTTAGAGCGTATATCATTGGAAAGCGGCCACAGCCTTTTGCCGCTGCCGCCTGATAGTAGAACAATATTTATATTTTCCATAAATTAATGAAATACCTTTCTTTCCCGCCTTTTGGCCGGATTATTCAAACCATAGCACAGATGTCACCCGCTGGCAAGACTCAACACGAAATATTATTGCAATTTTGATACATTTTACAGAAAGAAAATTTTTTTCAAAAAAATTGTTGTCACATCTTGCACATTTTTGCGTATTGAATTATAATAGTATTGATTTGAGACGCCATGAAAGGAGATATATTTTATGAAACTTAATCCAAGAGAACTTGAAGTATTAAAAATCCTTCACGAGTCTGAGCGTGCGCTGACCTCCACTGAGATTGTAAATTCCGGTGCAGAATTGACCCAGAGCACGGTGCAGGCTGTACTCCGCAAATTGCTGGCCAATGAACTGGTAGAAGTTCAGGGTGTAACCCACAGCGGCAATGTGCTGAGCAGAACTTTCGGCCCTACCGCCAAGTCCAAAGATGTCCTCACGGAGAAATTCCTGCAGGACTACAAGAGTTTCCGTTCCATCATCAGCATGCAGACCGCCGTAGCGGGCATGTTTAAGCTGAATGATGACGAGTCTAAGAAGGAGAAGGACATCAAAGATCTGGAGAAGCTGCTGACCGATCTTAAAAAACAGAAGAAGTAGGGCAAAGCCATGATTCAATTCAGTTTTTCGTCTGTATTGATGACCGTACTCACAAGCAATCTGTTGTTGATTCTGGTCGCGCTGTTTTTTCGTAATGAGAAAACGCTGGCCAGAGTCGGCTACAGGCTGACAGCGGTATATTGCGCCGTCACTTTAATCCGGCTTTTATTTCCCTGTGAATTGCCTTTTACAAAGACGGTAGTTCTTCCGTCCGGCATTTCCAACCTGTTTGCCTTGCTGCGTCATCCTTATGAAGTCATTCCGGGTATCCGCCTGTCCGTATGGAAAATTTTTTGTTTCTTATGGCTGGGTGGCAGTATTCTCTACATCGCCCTGTTCCTGTTCCAGTATAAAATATTGAAGCATCTGGCCTTGCGCAACAGCCGGGATATCACCGGGCAGGAACCTTACGCTTCCCTGTTGCGGAAGGTATGCAACGGAAAACGATATGATCGGATCCGCCTGTGCATCAGCCCGTATGCCGATGCCCCCATGATCATAGGACTGCTGAATCCCATCATCCTTCTTCCAAGGGATGCAGAACCCACCGACATGGATGTCATGTATGCTCTGCGTCATGAGGTCTGCCATTATATGCATCATGATTTGTGGCTGAAGTTTGGTATAAATTGTCTGGTTGTGGCCTACTGGTGGAATCCGTTCACTCATCTGTTAAACAGGCAGATTGATACTCTGTTGGAAATACGGGTGGACACCTCCATTATTTCCGAAGGGGAAGATGCCTCCATTGGCTATGTGACCAGCATGCTGCACTATATGTCAGGTTCACGGGGCAATTCGAACACTACCCCCAGACACATGAGGATGTTTCTGGAAAAAAGAAGTGACTTAAAGCATCGGCTTCATATGATCCAATGCAACGGGAGAAAGCCTAATTTTCTGCTGTCGTTCCTGATGCTGCTGGTAGTTCTGAGCCTGTATCTGGGTTCCTATCTGGTTATATTTGAAAATTGTTCCTATGACCCCCTGTATCAGGAGTCAGAGGCTTATATCGTACCGGATCAGCAAAATTGTTACGCCATAGAAAATGCAGACGGCACTTATAACATTTACTTTATTGACTGGGAAACTTTTGAGACAGTAGCTTCCCTGGATCATTATCATGGAATAGAGGTCTATTCCAGTGAGGAGGAACGCAATGAAAAGATTCAAAATCGGTAGGTATGTATTTGCTGCAGCGGCATGCAGCATGGCTTTGCTGACTGTAACCCCTAATTTTAGTCTGCCGGTCAGTGCTGCAACCCTGCCCGGTGCAGAGGAAATTTCACCTCTGGCAGATATTATAACTTGGGTCTACGAGCGAAGGGGCAATGAAATCTGGAAGCGCCTGTATAATGCCACCACCAACGTGTGGGTCGGTGACTGGATCTATGTCGGCCCAGCCACAAATAATTAGTCTGTGATGACTACTTTAATAGTCATCATGAAAGCGCAGCGCCCATTTGGGCGCTGCATTTTTTATTATTTTACTACTCCTTTTTCCAGATATTCCTCCAGATTACAATGAATATGCTCTTCTGCGCGCTCCATTGCCACCTTTTTCATATCATGTTCCACCATAATCCTAACCAGTTCTCGAAAAGAAGTTCTGGTTGGATTCCAACCCAATTCCGTGCGTGCCTTGGTGGGATCGCCCCACAGGTTCACCACATCAGTAGGGCGGTAGAAATCCGGCGATACCTCCACCAGCACCCTGCCGGTAACCCTATCAATCCCTCTTTCCTCCATACCTTCACCCTGAAAATCCAATTCTATGCCTACATAGTGAAAAGCAAGGCTACAGAACTCCCGCACTGAATGCTGCTCGCCAGTGGCTATGACAAAGTCTTCAGGCCTGTCATTCTGCAGGATCAGCCACATGCACTCCACATAGTCCCTGGCATATCCCCAGTCCCGCAGAGAGGACAAATTGCCCAGATACAGCTTGTCCTGTTTTCCCTGTTTAATTCGGGCCGCAGCCAGCGTAATCTTGCGGGTCACAAAAGTCTCCCCTCTGCGCTCGGACTCATGGTTGAACAGGATACCGGAACAGCAGAACATTCGGTATGCCTCCCGGTACTCTTTCACAATCCAATAACCATACTGCTTAGCCACGGCATAGGGACTGTAAGGATGAAAGGGTGTGTTTTCATTCTGGGGAACTTCCTCCACCTTTCCGTAGAGTTCCGATGTGGAAGCCTGGTAGATCCGGCAGGTCTGAGCCAGTCCACATACCCTCACCGCCTCCAGTACCCTAAGTACCCCTGTAGCCACCACATCCGCCGTGTATTCCGGGACATCAAAAGAGACTTGGACATGGCTCTGGGCTGCCAGATTATAGATCTCATCGGGCCGGATCTGGCCCACCAGAGCCACCAGACTCATAGAATCCCCCAGATCCCCGTAATGAAGGTGAAAATGTTCCATGCCTTCCAGATGGGCTATCCGTTCCCGATAATCCACGGAAGATCGTCGGATCATACCATGTACATCATATCCCTTTTCCAATAAAAGTTCTGCCAAATAGGAGCCGTCTTGGCCGGTTACACCGGTAATTAATGCCTTTTTCATCGCTTTTGTTCATCCTTTCATGCAAGAGAGGCTGATGCATTGGCACCAGCCCCCGCTTTCGCATAATATTTCCGTTTTTTACGCAGTTCATGCATTGCCTGTTATAGATCAGCATATAGGAACAGACACCAAAAGTCAAGCGGTTTATAAGAATCCATTAGATGTTACAGATAATCATCCGACCACTCCATATTCTCACCGTCTCCTGTGTCACCGCCGCCGGAACTGCCCGAATCTCCGCCATCGGAGCCGCTGTTTCCGCCATCACCGCCGCCGGAACCGCTGCTGCCGCCGTCTCCTCCACCGAAACTGCCGCCACCGGAATTTCCGCCTGAATTACCACCAGAATCCGGGGAAGAGGGCTGGCCGATATTGTCAGGCGCCGGTGTGGGTATGGATCCCGGAATGGGCAGCTGCAGGGAGGGATCAATCACAGGTTCCGTTACCACAGGTTTTGTGGGCTTAGGCTTTTCAGCGGGTTTGGGCTCCTTCTTCTGACCCACTGACAGCGTTCCTGCCTGATTGATTTCACTCTCCTCCATGTCGCTCTCTGCTCCCTGCTGACGCATCTGTTCCTCGAACAATCGAAAAGCCTCCTGCGCCAAATAAAACTTATCTTCCTTTTGCATCTCTTCCACCGAAGACACCGTGTGCCATATCATACCGTCAAACCACTGTACTTCCCCATCATCAATCCTGACCTTCAGTTCCTCCACGGACAGATACCCGGCAGCGGCAAGATCCTCCGAAAGTATTTCCGCATGCTGTACTTCCACTATGCTACCCTCGGTCTGCGCCACAGCGTCCTGCTGCCGCTCTTCAGGCCACAGCAGGGGCCTTGCCAGGAGTCCTGCCGCAAACATCACTCCACCCACCATGGTCGTTGCCACAATATACCCTATCTTCATGTCCCTCACCTGCCTTCCACAGAGTCTATAATTCCCTGTACATATTTGTAACCACTGCTGCCTACCTTAAATTCTCCCTTAGCCTGCACCTGCTTAGCCACTGTGTACACACTCCTGTAAACCGGAGGCCCATATATAATAATCTCCTGTCCGCCACAATCCATCACTGCATAGGCCCGGAATGAGATATCCTTTGCATACATGTTGGGAGCCAGGTTGATCAGAACGGAAGTGAATCGGTTTCGCCCTGCCACAGTCTCAAAGACCTTATCGTTAACCTTGCCGTTCTCTGTCCAGTAAGCTCTTCCTCCGCCTACCTTGGTTCCGCCCTTGATGAAAGGATACTTATCCCTGTTTTCGTTGGTAATAAACAATGTACCGTACTCCTTCAGGACGCAACCGTCCACGCCGCCTGTGATCAGACGCCGTTTCAGACTCTCGTCGATACCCGACTTAAAGCGGATACCTGCCGGGCTCTGCACCCTTATGGAGAAGCCGTGATAGCTGAGCAGATCCTGCAGGCCCGGCATGGGTACTGCTTTGCAGATCTCCCCCTGCCATTCCAGTTTCCACACATACATGCCCACAGGGACATTTTTGTCATTATAGCTGTACATCACAGCTGTCTTCCCCAAGGTATCCGGCAATTCCACCCGGTAGCTGCCTCCTGTCTTTTGGGCGGTATGTTCCACTCCGTCCACATAGATGGTGTGGTCCTCATATCCTGCAGGAGGTGTCAGAGTCAAGAGTCTGGGCGTTTGTGTCTCCGGAGGCGTTGTGCCGCCGCTTGACACTATTTTCCTGCGCACCACCAGATTTCCTGTATTCTCGGCCCTGGTAGCCGCATAGAGTGTCCCCTTATAGCTGCATATTTTGAGATAATCCAGTCCTGTCCCCAGCATGTCATTATAGAGCTGCAATACCGTACCCGTTCCCTGCAGCAGCTTGGCTTTCCGGTCACTGATGTCATAATATGCCAGATATACCTGACCGTCCACCACGTCCATGGATACCCAGTTGAACTGCTGCATGGATACCACAGGACTGCTGCTCCAGCTGTTGCCGTCAAATACGGCCATGTGAGCTTGCCCCAGATCCGGATATACCGAATATCCCGCAAAAACATATAATTTTTGTCCCTGCTTCACAATCTGATGGGTATTGGTAAAAGTTTCGGATACCGTGTACACCGTTCTCCACTGTCCGGTTGCCATATTGTATTCCCTGATCTGAGAGGAACCACTGGGGAATTCCGCACAGGCCATGTAAAAGCTGTCTCCGGATTTCACCAGCGCCGGATTGCCGAAGTCCATCGAAGTGGTCAGATCCTGAGTTACTGTCCGCGCTCCTTTTATATCATATATGACCAGCCGCACGCCTCCGCCATAGGTTTCCTGGAAAGCCCCGTAGATATGGTCGCCGTCCACCACGAACTGAGTACTCTTGGGCTGCTGGGACGCATATGAGGCCACCTGTGCCCAGGTGTTGCCTCCCAGCTTGCAGTAAACCACCCCATCCTGACTGCTCTTACAATAGGAAAGATATACCTCTCCCCCACAGACAGCCACCGCAGGCATCCGGGCATTGTCAATGGTCTGCCCCACCTGCCGCCATGCCGTGCCGTCCCAGCATTTCACACGAATCCGGGTAGCCATATTGAAGCTTCCGGGGACTTCCTCAGAATACGCCGCGTAAAGAGTCCCTGTCACCGGGTCTACACAGATATCCGGTGACTCACCAGACTGCCCGCTGATATCGCCCTCCAGCTTATCCCACACACCGGAATCACTGTAGTCCGCAAAAGTTACGGTAAATGTCAACTGATTCTGGTCGGGGGACAGCTTCAGACCGCTGATCTGTATGCCGCTGTTAATTCCGTTGGAATAATATAAGGTATTCTGTGTAAAATCCGCGTTCAGATCCGTGCTGCCGTAGGAGGTTTCGCCGGCGGATACATCCAGAGCCGCCCCAAAAGACAGGTTCACATCTGTCATTCCATTGAAAGTCCCTTTATCCGCTCCCAGTTCCGGGTCAGTTACCCCCGGCCGATATACATAGAGATAATTTTTGTGCTCTCTGTTGTTGTTAGTCAGCCCGGCAACCTTCGTATCCACCCGATACATCAAAAGCCCGCTGGTGGGAATACGATATTCAAACTGGTAAGGATCAACGCTCTTCTTTCTGTACTCAAGGCAGATAAACTCCGTGTCCGAGAGCGGCGTCTTCAGCATAAATAACTTGTCGCCACCGGTTCCCGATACTGCCGTCAACGTATATGTTCCGCTTTGGGTAATGGGAGGCCCCGCCGGCAGCCATCCCTGTCTATACCGCAGATAGGACAAAGGATACTGCAAAAAGCTGCTCACGGAAGCCATAATGTCCCACTGTCCCACCGGCTCACCGGAACTGTCCTGCCTGTATAGATCCGGCAATCCCAGGGCATGCAGAAATTCATGGGCAATTACTCCCTGCTGCTGCGATGTATTTATTACCGCATTCTCCGAAACCAGCCTGTTAGAAGGGATCATGATGTAGTCCTTGACCCGAAGCCCCTTGAAAGTGCTGTTACCCGAACTCACATACTGGGAGGAATGGAAAGCCGTATCTCCCAAAGCTGTAATATTTCCCTGTATAATGATTGTCAGATTATCCAGCACTCCCGGCTGCAAATTGTCCAGCTTGCAGGTGGATAGGTTCAGAGGGATTCGGCCGTCCGTGACTGCTTTCATTACCTCTTCCACCATATCGCCTCCGCCATCTTTGTTCCAGGGCAATGTCAGAGGCTCCACTCCCTTGCCGTCCGCCCGTTCCTGGGGAAAGTAATTGGTCACATGCACCTTCCCCTCCGTAACGGCGGTGATATAATTGCTGAAGGAATCTCGGTCCAGATCATACATCTTTTTGATCTCCTGCCAGTTGGACCGATAAAGAGGGCTACTGCTTGGATAGCTGTTGACGGCGTTTAATACGTCGCTGAGATCATCCTTAAATTTGACAAAGATCACCACATTGGCAATCTCCTTTACGGTTCCCTGGGCTTGAACCTTGCCCACATTTCCGATGTCCGGCAGCAGCAATGCCACGGCCAGAGCCAAAGACAGCGCTGTCGAAAGCAGGCGAGCCCATCGCTTTTTCACGACAGCCTTTTCTTTGTGATTGGTTACCCGGCCCAGATTTTTCTTTCCCAAGCCCCACATACCGTCACCTCCAATCCTCGTATTCCGGAAGCCCTAAAAATGCCGGTCCGATCCGAAAATCCACAAGTTCCGCGTTTTCCTGATACAGATAAGTCTTGTTGCCGGGGCCATACGCATAGAGCACGCCGCCCTGCTCCGTCACTTCTTCAAGCTGCTCTTCGGCAGTACTGCCATCCTCCCGGAAGTTGCCCACATACTCCGTACCTTGGTAAAACACTGTCAGTTGGCCCACGCACACACCGTCAGACAGAGTTCCCTGAATGGACTTTTCCACATTCCCCTCCGCATCGCTGTATATCACTTTCACATCTCCCGCATATACTCCATCATCCAGGGAAGCACTGCCCAGAAGGATTCCCGTTCCGCTTTCGCTGTAGAATCGGACCTGTCCCTGCCCGTCAAGCCATAAAATCATTGCTTCTGTCCCGCGGGCGGCAATCTGCAGCACTTCCTCCCCATTCTGGTAAAGGGTACGGGTTTCTATGGCATCCATATTGTCCTGCAGCAAGCGGCGCCATTCTTCCGACAGAACCAGATTTTTAATCGTCAATGCATCTTCCTGCTTAAGCGCTTCCGTAATCTGCCCAGCCAGCACTGCCATCTCCGGGTCAGAACTATCCCGCCGTATTATCACCGCACTTAATTGCTCCGCATATTCCTGAGACGGGAAGAGACGCAGCACCTTAGACAGCATCCGGCGCTGTCCCTCCCAGTTACCTGACTCGCCGTAGATCTGGGCCAGTTCCACATAGTCTCCTTCACCGAACACATCCATGGACAGCAGGCGCTCATAATATTCCTGCTTAAGGACCAGGGAATCTTCCTCCCCCATTTCGGAAATGGCCTGGCGCAGTTCTGCCTCCGTTTTCGGAGCGGCCGGTTCAGATGTAGCCGCTGGCGCCTGAGTCTGGACCGGCAAAATATCTTCTATGTCCGCCGGAGACTGCCCGCAGGAAGCGAACGCCAGGGGCGCCAGCACGAAAATGCCGATACGGATCAGCAGTGTCAGCTTGTTTTTTCTCATAATTACCTCTTTCTCGCATAGCACAGGCTCTGCCTGCAGCATTGCACGAATCAATATCTGTAGTTAAGCAAAGAAATCCATTATTGGTTTCGTCAAAGAAAAGCAAAAACTTAATAGGAGAATCACAAATATTTTTCATTTTAAATGTTATGCTTTATGTCTTTCCCGTAATATGGTCATCAAAAAATTAAAAAATTTATATATGTTAAAATTCTGCTAAACTGAATATAAAAACAAGGAGGCCATATCATGAGCATTTTAAAGACACAGATAGATCAATATTTGGATTACTGCCGGTATCAGAAGAGGCTGGATGAAAAAACACTTAAAGCGTACCGAATTGACATGGCGCAGTTCCTGACAAATACTCAGTGCATTGCAGTGGAGGAGATAACCCCTGCGCTGCTGGAGGACTATTTCGCAGGATTACACCGAAGCTATAAGCCCAAGACTGTAAAACGTAAAATTGCGTCCTTAAAGGCGCTTTTTCATTATTTTGAATTTCGAGAGATCATTGAACAAAATCCGTTCAATAAAGTTCGTGTACGATTCCGGGAGCCCGTAATTCTGCCCCGGACGATCCCCCTGCGCACCGTGGAAATATTCCTGTCCACCATCTATCAGCAACATAATACAGCCGGAACTGACTGCCAGCGGAATAATACACTTCGGGATATGGCAGTGATCGAGTTGCTCTTCGCCACAGGAATGAGAATCTCCGAGCTGTGTACTTTGAAAGTCAGTGACGTGAATCTGTACGACAGATACATATTGATCTATGGAAAAGGTTCCAAGGAGCGGAAGATTCTGATTGGAAATGACGATGTCACGCGTGTCCTGGCGGCATACAAGGACACCTTTGGAGAAAAAATGCTGAGGTGTAATCACTTTTTTGTCAACCAGTTCGGAAGGGCATTGTCAGATCAATCCGTCCGCAGGATGATCAACAAATATGTCTCAATGGCGGCCATTGACCAGCATATCACCCCCCATATGTTCCGACACACCTTTGCCACAAGTCTGCTGGAAGCCGATGTAGACATCCGCTATATTCAGGAGATGCTGGGACACAGTTCCATCAATATTACGGAGGTTTACACCCATGTGGCCATGGAAAAGCAGCGGGATATATTGGTATCAAAGCACCCCCGAAAGAATTTCCGCATATAAGGATGCCTTCTATAAATAATTAATTCACTCTCACTGTTCACACCCGGCGTCGTGTACAGACGTAATTTCCTGTCCGGCACGGGGTTTTAGCAGTTATACAACAGTAAATGTAAATACATTGACAGGCGAGGTATATTGGTCTATAATTTATATATAATTATCGAGTCATGTGGATTTATTCAGGCTCCTACCTGAATATGTATTTTATTTTTAGTAACCCGGAAATGTATAAAGAAAGGCCTCACCCATGTCAATTACCGCCGATATTATCCGTGGGCACACGGAAACCATCATTCTGGCCAACCTGATGGAACATGACAGTTATGGCTACCAGATCAATAAGGACATACTGCGTAAGACGGACAACCGATATGAATTGAAGGAAGCCACCCTGTATACTGCCTTCCGCAGGCTGGAACAGGCAGGCTACATCACCGCTTATTGGGGGGATGAAAAAGTAGGGGCACGCCGCCGCTACTACTCCATCACCCAGGAAGGACGCAAAGCCTGTGAACGGGGACTTCGGGAATGGAAGGAGGCCAAGGCGATGATCGACCGGTTGTTGGAACCTGCTCAATGAACATCGGCATTATAAATACAGCAAAGGAGGGGGCGCCTGCAAGCGCCCGGCATTATGGATAATCTGCGAATCAGAAAGTATATGGATCAGCTGTTTGAGAATGGTCCGATAAACCGCCGCACACTGGAATTGAAGGAAGAATTGATTGCCAACGCCCTGGAAAAATATAACGATCTGACTTTGCGGGGATATAACGAGGATGAAGCATTTCAACAGGTGGTGAGTTCCATCGGCAATGTAGAGCAGCTTTTCGCGGAGATGGGCCCGGATGAAGACTACTCTCAGGCTTATTATCTGCAATGGGCACGGGAGGCCCAGGAAAAGAAAGCGGCGCTGACCGCAGTATCCGCCGGACTTTTCCTGCTGGCCGGCGCAGTGTTCATATTCTCTCTCCTGCTGCACTGGTATAACATAAAGTTACTTTATTTCGATGGCCGAAACCTGAACATTCTGGGAGTCGGCATTGCTCTGTTGATCTGTATTGTACCGACTTCACTGCTGATATATGCCCGCAGGATCCAGCCTCCTGCGGAATTGTCCGATTATACTGCCGGCGGGGCTGCCGCAAACTCCGAAATCAGAAAACGGCGCCGCAAGCGCTTTAAGCAGATCAAGGGCAGCCTGGAAGGGCTAATGTGGCTTTTGATTGTGATTTTTTATTTTATCATCAGTTTCGCTACCCATGCATGGTATATTACCTGGATCCTTTTTCTGGGGGGAGCCGCAGTAGAATGTCTTCTGGACGCACTGACCAAGATCTTCTTTCCCGTTGACAAAGAGTGACAGAACTGCCTTCCTTTATGTAACAAAGCAGGGGCGGCCATTGGCCGCCCCTATTATCATCCATTTCACGCGAACTGGAACCATGAAAAGTCAAAATCGCACCCCGGCAGGAATACAAACACTACCTTCTGCAGCCCTTTCACCGGCTGTAGTTCAAAACGGTGCACCGCATACTCCTCCTCATGGGGGAACTCCACAATCTGATTCAGGCTCTCCTCACCCACAAACCGCACATGGATCGTGTTTTTGGCCAGAGGCGTGCGGCCGCAGATGGAAATGCTGCTGATACCCTGTTCTCCAAAATCCATATCCGCATATTCCAGAGACACATTATTGCCGATACCCTCTATGGCTTCTTTCGTCACAGTGAAACTATCTCCGTAAATCTGCCTGTTTTCCACCACATACTGCCGTTGGGTAGCCTTATTAACCCTGGTGAATACGAAGCCTCCCAGTTCCATAGACGCCTTGGTGCAGATGCTGAGGGTAGTCTGCCCCCGCAGGCGCTTTTTCAATTTATAGGTCTCCGGCTGAAATATCTGCCATTGGCTCTGCTTGTGGTATACGCCGTCGTAGAGCAGTTCACTGCCCTCCCGGCCCGGAAGGCCTTCCCAAAACTGTATAAACTGAGGATCATTGCTGTTGGCAAAAATCGACACCGTTATCTCATCCGAACCGTAATCACCGAAATCCAGTCCGGAGTACCCCACTGCCGTGAGTCCTTCTCTGGCAGTGGAAGCAGCGTTTTGTATGCCGCTGAGTACCGTACCCTGCTGACAGTTGAACAGACCGCCCACTACAAAATTGTAGGGATCCATAGTGGCAGGGCCCATATTTTCTATCACAAATTCCATCTGGGAAATCAATTTGACCTTGTCTGTACCGTTTTTCACCATGCAGCGCACATGGAAACTTCCGTCCCCCAGAGCCGTTATCACCGCCCGGGAACCATGGGCCTCCACAGATGCCACATTGGTCTCAATGCCGGAACCATTCACGGCTTTCCACAAAATCTCCTGATCCGTGGCAGATGCCGGATGGCAGACTGCCTGCACCGCCACCTGTCTTTTCTCCGGCCCCAGAACCGTCCAGTCCCCATGGGACCGGGACGCCTGAGGATCTGCAGATTTTTCTCCGGTGTTGGCCTCCCAGGCCTCATCGCGCTTCAGTTCCAATTTGCGCACCGGCACATAACCCACAGGTACTCGGGCCAGGGGCATGAAACGGTTGGAGGTTTTCAGGGCCAGTCCTTCCCGGACCCGGCCGGGCAATACGGTGATGCACAGGCCGGCATCCCGCAGCAGATCCGTCGCCGCAGCCTGCCGGATCCGCCGGGCACAGTCGCTTTGATCCGCCCGGGTATAGGCAGGCAATTCTCCCAGATGCCTGCTCCTGCGAGCGTCCCTCACTGTCACCCGGATTTCTCCCGGCCGGTCTTCCACGGCAATCATCGCCATCAGCCTGCCGCTGAAAAGTTTACGGATCGTTCCCTTGTAAGGATCGTAATCCGTGCTGTCCCCATTGTCCAGGCCCACCAGACGTCCGGGCCCGTCTACTTCCACCTCCACATAATCGCCGGCATTTTCTACCGGGCGTCCCTCTTCATCCACTGTGGAGATCTCCACAAACAACATATCTTCTCCGTTGGCTGTCAGGGCCATATAGTCCGCCGGAATAGTCTCCACACCTCCTACGGGACTGCCCTGCCAGGTCAGAATCCGGCTGCCCTCCATTTTCTCCGCCTTCAATACCAGCGCCGCAGAATCGCCGCTGGAAATGCGGCTATCCCTTGCCGTCTCATTCCCTTCCCCATCGTACCCCACCGCGCTGATGATACCCGGTCGAAAGCCCAGACGCCAGTTTCCCACCAATTGACTCCCCGTACCTGCCCTGTGTTCCATCTCAAATATTCCCTGGGAGATGCCGTTTTCAAACAGTTCTACTTTGGGCTGATTGCTGGCAACCCGCACATCTATGATCTGACCCGGATTAAAATCCCAGTAGGGAAAGATATGGACAAAAGGCTCTTTAACCCCGTCGGTCCACTCCCCTTTATAAATGTAGTAGGCATCCTTGGGAATCCCCGCCGTATCTATCTGCCCAAAATAGCTGTTCTTGGTCTGATAGGGAGTGGGCTCCCCAATATAGTCAAATCCTGTCCACAGGAATTGCCCGCAGGAAAAGGCTGTATCCCGATCCGCAGTTATACAATACTCTTCACTCTTAGCCCCCCAGCTGGTAGCGCTGTTGCCCAGAGAGGAACATTGCTCGTCCTCGTCAGTCAGGATGGAACGTTCCAGCGGAAAATGATAGATTCCCCGGCTTTTTACCACAGAGGCCGTCTCGCTGCCGTAGATCACCCAATCGGGATACTGTTTATGATGTGCCTCATAGTAACCTTCCGCGTAGTTGTACCCTGCCATCTTGGTGATATCCGCGCATTTCTGTGCTCCCTCCCAGGGCATATAATTGCTGCCGATGGTGCAGGGGGCGTTTTCCTCCGGGTCATGCTGCCGCACAAAATGCACCAGCCTGCGGGTAATCTCCTGTCCATGCTCATCCGCATGGGTATCATATATTTCATTGCCGATGCTCCACATCAGCAGGCTCACATGGCTGCGATCCCGGCGCACCCAGCTTCGCACATCCGTCTCGGCCCAATCTACGAAAAATCGGGCATAGTCATATTGGGTCTTGGGCATCTCCCACATGTCAAAGGCTTCCGCCACCACCAAAAATCCCAGTTCGTCCGCCAGTTCCATGACCTCCGGCGCAGGCATATTGTGGGAAGTACGCAGGGCGTTGACGCCCATGCCGCGGAGTTTTAAAAATTTCCTGCGCATGGCCTCTTTGGAAAAAGCGGCTCCCAGCGCACCCAGGTCATGATGTTCACAGACACCGTTCAGACGCAGTTTTCTGCCGTTTAACACAAATCCCAGCTCAGGGGTAAACTCCTTGCTGCAAAAACCTGTCTTCAGACTCTCCTCCTGGATTACCTCCCCATCCTTCAGCAGTTCCGCCTGTAATGTATACAGGTACGGGTCCTCCACATCCCACAGACGGGGAGCCTCCACCGCATACCGGCAGGCAAAGCGGGCGCCGTGCTCCAGCCTGCGTCCGTCCGGGGCCAGTACCACCCGGTCATCCATTTTGGCCTCCTCAAGCCGGCAGTCCAAAGTGTGCTGCCAGACCTGCACTGCCCTGCAGTCAGAACCGGAAACTTCTTCCGGCTCCTCCTTCATGTCCTCCCACAGCGTATACCGAAGCCGGTATTTTCCTTCTTCCAAAATCGGCACGCCGCCCCGGCCGTCCACCAGTTCCGTCTCAATCCCCAGAACAAATCCCTCTTCCGTCTTTCGGGAGGTAAGGTATATGCCGTCGCTTGCCACATGTACATCCGGCACCGTCATCTGCCACACATTCCGATAAATGCCGGCGCCGCTGTACCAGCGGCTGTTGGGAGACTGGTGGACCACACGCATAACCAGCCGGTTTTCCCCTTCCCGAAGGGCATCCGTCACATCGTATTCAAATGTGGAATAACCGTATTTCCATTCTCCCACCAATCTGTCGTTGACATAAAGGGCAGAATCCATATACACGCCGTCAAAGCGCAGATGAATCCGCTGACCGGCCTTCTTTTCAACCTGCCAGTCCCTGGCATACCAGCCGATGCCGTCCTCGTACAATTTGTCCGTCTGACAGATCAGCCAGTCATGAGGCAGCGCCACCGGCTTTAAGCCTGCCTGCCAGACTTCTTTCTGCTCATAGGAAACGCCCAATGCCGTCTTGGCAAATTGCCAGCCTGTGTTAAAAAGTACTCTCCGGTTCATAATGCCCCTTTCTTAATTAGAGTCGCGCATATTCCCGGCGGTCCATTGCCGTGCGCTTTCCGGGAATATGCCGTTTATGAGTTTCCCATCTGTGCCATTAATTTGTGGACGTTCTCTTCAATATCCCCCTGGAATACCGCCGACCCCGCCACAATCACATTGGCCCCTGCGGCCAGGGGAATCCCTATGTTATCCGCCGTCACGCCGCCGTCTATCTCCACGTCCACCCGCAGCTTTCTCTCCGTAACCGCCGCCCTTACGCGCCGGATTTTTTCTGTGCAGCTGTCCATATACTTTTGACCCCCAAAGCCCGGTTCCACCGTCATTACCAACACCATATCCACCTGCTCCAGCCAGGGAAAAACCGCCTCCGCAGGGGTATCCGGCTTGATACTGATGCCCACCCTGGCCCCTGCCTGCCGGATGGCGTCAATGGTTTGCTGCACATGCTCTGTAGCTTCCAGGTGGAAAGTCACCAGATCCGCGCCGCAGGCCACGAACTGGGCCGCATACCGCTCCGGCTCCCGGATCATTATATGCACATCAAAAAAGATGTCAGTACACTTCCGCAGAGAAGTGATCACCGGCATCCCAAAAGAAATGGAAGGCACAAAAAAGCCGTCCATCACATCTATATGTAAATATTGCGCTCCGGAGCGCTGCACTTGCTCTATCTGCCGTCCCAACTGCCAGAAATCCGCAGCCAGAATGGAGGGGGATAAAATGTTCATTGACATGACCTCCGCTTTCCTCATTTCACTGAATATTTTACCAAATTCCCTCCTCTATCGCAACTGTTTTCTGTGGGAAGCGCCGTAAGACAACTCACTGCAGTCCGGCAATGCGATCCGCTACATCCTGCTTCAGAATTCTCCAGGCATCCTCATGATCCACATAATACAGCGGGCATTTCTTGCCGCCGCAATCATAATGCCGCAGTATGTCATCCGGCTCCAACTGATATGTGCTTACCAGCCACGCAAGCAATTCAATCAGACTGTCATAAGTCTCCTGGGTAAATTGTCCGTTCTGGTTTTTAAAGCAACATTCTATCGAGATGGAATCCCCGTTCCGGGTCTGCACCGCATAAGCGATTTCATCCAGCGGTACGATCTGCAGGATCTCCCCGTTAATGCCTATGATAAAATGGGCGCTGGCTCCGCGAACGTCATGATTGTCTTTCAGATTCTCGAAATAATTGCGGTTCTGTGCGGCACTGGTATTCGGATTGGCCGTATAATGCACGAATATGTTTTTAACCTCCTCCAACGGTTCCCCGGGGCGGGAATACTCACTGATGGTCAGAAAATCCTCCGTCCATTCCGGATGCCCGTTGAACTGGCTTTCCGGGATCCCCTGGACAGTCCCCCATACGAAGTCCTGGCCTGTTCCCTCCGCCTGTACCTGGGACACTGTCTGGCCGCCGGTCTCCCTCATCGGCTCCGGTACTTCCTGCCGTAACCAAAGAGCGACCAGGGCAGTCCCCGCCAACAGTATACACAGCATCGCCGTCAGCAGCTGTCTCTGACGACGCAGACGGCGCTTCTTTCTGGCCGCCAGCATCGCCTGCTTCTCCTGCATTGTGGCCGGACGTCCGGTGCCGTTCCTGTTTTTGCCCCGTATCTCCCGCACTTCTCCGCTTCGGCCCTGGGGCGCTCTGCTCCGTTTGTCTCCCTTTGGTATAGCTGTTCCCCGCCTGCTCCGGCGCGCCTGTATCTGCCGACTACTGCCCGGAGCGGTACGGCTCTGCCGGTTTATGCCCTGGATCATCTGTACTTGCCTGCTCTGGGATATCGAATTGGCCTTTTTATCCCTGCTGCCTTCAACCGTCCTGCGTCTCTCTGCCGCTCCTTTCGGCTGCTGTCGGACACTTTGCTTTAAAAAAGAAAAATCCAATTCTTCCTCTTCGTCATACAATGCCCCCATTGTCCTTCTCCTGCCCTCTTTCTCTGTCGTTTATGAGTTAAGTATAGCATGAAATTGCATCATATTCCTCTATAAATTCTTAAAATTTCTTAAGAATTTCTGCGCTTTCTTCTCCCCTTCAACGTAAATACGGCGGCAGATCATCCAATAGAAAGAGGGGCTGCTGCAGCCCCTCAATTCATCATTCATTCTTCAACTTACAAAAATTCCTTGACCGATTTGTACACGCCCTCTGCGTCCAGGCCGTACTTGGCTACCAGCGCTGAGGCGGACCCGGATTCACCGAACACATCCTGCATACCGATCTTCTTGACGGGAGTAGGCAGATTTGCGCTGAGACAGTCGCACACTGCACTTCCCAGACCGCCGATGACGGAATGCTCCTCTACAGTCACTACCTTGCCAGTCTTCCTGGCGCTGTCAATGATAATTTTCTCATCCAGAGGCTTGATGGTGCAGATATTCACTACCTCTGCGCTGACACCTTCTGCCGCCAGCTTCTCCGCCGCTCCCAACGCGGAGTCCACACAGATACCGGTGGCCACAATGGTCACATCGCTTCCTTCTCTCACCACTGTTCCCTTGCCGATCTCAAACTTGTAATCCGGCTTGTCATTGATCACAGGCACGGCGGCACGGCCGAATCTGATGTAAACGGGACCCTGATACTCCAGAGCCGCACGCACGGCTGCCTTTGCCTCCACATCATCGGAAGGACACATTACCACCATGCCGGGAATGGTCCGCATCAGGGCCAGGTCCTCATTACACTGGTGAGTTGCGCCGTCCTCGCCCACGGTAATACCGGCATGGGTTGCGCCGATCTTAACATTCAACTGGGGATATCCCACAGAGTTGCGCACCTGCTCATAAGCGCGTCCCGCCGCAAACATGGCAAAAGAACTGACAAAGGGAATCTTTCCCACGGAAGCCAGGCCCGCTGCGATGCCCACCATGTTGCACTCCGCAATACCGCAGTCTATATGTCTGTCAGGATATGCTTTCTTAAAAATACCCGTCTTGGTAGCCGCCGCCAGATCGGCGTCCAGCACTACCAGCTGGGGAAACTCCTCAGCCAACTCCTTAAGCGCGTTGCCATAGCTTTCACGAGTTGCGATTTTCTTGATTGTGTCTGCCATTACGCCTGCCCCTCCTTCTCTAAATCCGCCGCGATCTTGTCCAGATCGGCCATAGCCACCGCGTACTCCTCATCGTTGGGAGCCTTGCCGTGCCAGTCCACACTATTCTCCATAAAGGATACACCCTTGCCCTTCAGGCTGTGCATCACAATGCAGGTAGGCATGCCCTTGGTCTCCCTGGCCTCCTTGAAAGCCGCCCTGATCTGGTCAAAATCATGGGCATCAATCGTAATTACGTGGAAGTTGAACGCTTCAAACTTCTTGTCGATGGGATAGGGGGAGCAGACCTGGTCAATGGGGCCGTCAATCTGCAGATTGTTATTGTCCACGATTACGCACAGATTATCCAGCTTGCGGTGTCCGGCAAACATGGCAGCCTCCCACACCTGGCCTTCCTCCAGTTCGCCGTCTCCCAGCATGGTGTACACACGGAAATCCCTGTTGTCCAGCTTTGCGCCCAGCGCCATGCCCACTGCGGCGGAGACGCCCTGTCCCAGAGAGCCGGAGGACATGTCTACGCCGGGAATATGTACACAGGGATGGCCCTGCAGATAGGATCCCAGCTTACGCAGGGTGGTCAGGTCCTCCACCGGGAAATATCCCCTGTTGGCCATGGCAGAATATAAACCCGGAGCCGTATGGCCCTTGGAAAGCACAAAACGGTCTCTGTCCTCCTTCTTGGGACTCTGGGGATCAATATTCATCTCCTCAAAATACAGGAAAGTAAACATGTCTGCCGCCGACAATGACCCGCCGGGATGTCCTGCCTTTGCACTGTGTACGGCAGTGACAATGCCCTTGCGAACATCATTAGCACGCTTTTTCAGTTCTAAATTGTTCATTGCTTCCTCCTTCTGCCACCCCCCTGGCGGCACATTCTTTTTCTGCTTTTCATTCTAGCACAAATTGCTTTTTCCGTCTATATATACCGGCAAATTTTCCAGTATGTGTTCGAGCACAATGTGTTTTCTGCCCGCCACTTATCCCTTCCCTTCCCAGGGCGTCCATGCTCTCTTTCGGCAGGACAATGCGTCACTGTTCCTTCTGCCCATAGTAGGCATTGGCTCCATGCTTGCGGTAATAATGCTTATCCTGCAGTTCCTGGGGCGCAGGCTGTATCCGGGGATTGATGGTCTCCGCACGGTAGGCCATCTTGGCCACCTCCTCCAGTACCACCGCATTGTGGACCGCGTCTTTTGCGTCTTTGCCCCAAGCAAAAGGTCCATGGTTCTTGCACAGCACGGCGGGCACCGCCATGGGATCCTTATTCAGTCTCTTAAATTCGTTCACAATCAAATGCCCGGTATTTTCTTCATAGGCATCCTCAATCTCCTCCCTGGTCAGGCATCTGACACAAGGCACTCCGCCGTAGATATAGTCGGCATGTGTGGTTCCATAGCAGGGAATGTCTCTTCCCGCCTGGGCCCAGCTGGTGGCATAGGAAGAATGGGTATGTACCACGCCGCCGATCTCCGGAAATGCCTTGTACAATTCCAGGTGGGTAGCGGTATCCGACGAGGGATTGTACTTGCCTTCCACCTTGTTGCCCTCCAGATCCATCACCACCATATCCTCGGGCTGCAGCCTGTCATATTCCACGCCGCTGGGCTTTATGACAAAAAGGCCTTTCTCTCTGTCAATGGCGCTGACATTTCCCCATGTAAAAGTCACCAGGCCGTAACGGGGCAAATCCATATTTGCCTCATAAACTTTTTGCTTTAATTCCTCCAACATTAAATTAATCCTCCTCTTGCTCCCGACTCACAGACGGCAGTCCCCTATACGCCGCCTTATCAGTTCAGCCCTTCCACAGCCGCCTTTTCCGCAGGCAGAGTGGCTTTATACTTCTCAATAAACGCATCGAATCCGGCCACGTCCGCCGCTGTCGGCGCAATAGTGGTTCCGCTCTGACCGGCAAATATCCTGTCTGACAGATACTCCGGCAGCGTCTCTTCCGCTCCTTTCTCCGCCATGAAGCAGGCAAGCACCGCCATGCCCCATGCGCCGCCCTCGCTGGCGGTGTCCATCACCGTCACGGGCGCATTCATGGCCGCCGCCATAAGCTGCTGTCCCACCACCGGGGTCTTGAACAGACCGCCATGGCCCATCAGGGAATCCACCTTTACCTGCTCTTCCTTAAGCAGAATATCGTTGCCGATCTTCAGAGCAGCCATGGCGCTGTACAGATGACTCCTCATGAAATTCGCCAGGCTGAAGCGGGCATCCGGGGTACGGACAAACATGGGCCGCCCTGCGTTGAGACCCGTCACGGGCTCACCGGAGAAATAATTGTATGCCATCAGGCCGCCGCAGTCGGGATCCGCTGTCAAAGCCTCCCGGTACAGTGTGCCGTACAGTTCATTCCTGTCGGGCTTTAAACCAAACTTTCCCGCAAACTCCTCGAACAGGTTGACCCAGGCGTTCAGATCGGAGGTGCAGTTGTTGCAATGCACCATGGCTACGGGATACCCGTCCGGCGTAGTCACCATGTCGATCTCCTCATGCACCTTGCTCAGGGCATGCTCCGTCACCACCATGGAGAAAATGGAAGTACCCGCAGAGATGTTGCCGGTGCGTACCTTGACACTGTTGGTGGCCACCATGCCCGTACCCGCGTCTCCCTCGGGCGGACACATGGGCACGCCTGCCTCCAGTTCGCCGGAAGGATCCAGCAGCCTGGCTCCCTCTGCAGTCAGCGTACCAGCCGCCGCACCGGCGGGCAGCACTCCGGGCAGGATATCTTTTAATTTCCATCCAAAGTTCCTATCCCCCACCAGTTCGTCAAATTGTGTCAGCATCTTCTGGTCATAGTCGCAGATTTCAGAGTCAATGGGGAACATGCCGGAGGCTTCGCCAACGCCCAAAACCTTTTCCCCTGACAATTTCCAGTGGATGTATCCCGCAAGGGTGGTAAAGAAAGCGATCTCCTTCACATGCTCTTCACTGCTCAAAATTGCCTGATACAGATGGGCAATGCTCCATCTCTGAGGAATGTTGAAACGAAATACGGGGGTGAGCCTGCCGCAGGCTTCCGCAGTCATGGTGTTCCGCCAGGTGCGGAAGGGCACCAGCAGTTCTCCGCTTTTGTCAAAGGGCATGTAACCATGCATCATACCGGAAAATCCCAGGGCTCCCAGCTTGGTCAGGGCCACACCGTACTTGTCCCGTACGTCCTCTTTCAGACTTTGATAGCAGCCCTGCAGCCCTTTCCAGATATCCTCCAGACTGTAGGTCCAGATGTTGTTTTCCAGACGGTTTTCCCAATCATAGGTGCCCATGGCCACCGGCTGATGGGTTGCGTCCACCAGCACTGCCTTGATACGGGTGGAGCCGAACTCAATACCCAGCACTGCCTTTCCGGACAAAATCGCTTCCTTACTCATGTTTACCCTCCTGTTTTCTCATTTTCGCTTGGCCTGGAGATTTCCCATGCCGAAGGTTTTCACAATCTCTTACCTTTTTAGTATAGTGCCTTTTCCATGTTCCGGTCAATATGAGTTTACCAAAATATTAAATATTTTACTTTTCGCTGTTCTAAAGAGAGATTCCCATACCATCCTTTCCCTTTCCTCATATCCTATCCCTCTCAGGCTGCATAGCGGACAATTCCCGGCGCATATAATACACCAATACCCGCTTCACGGAGTCTGCCTTGAAAAAACATCAAAAACTCACCTGGCGGCAGCTTCTGGCAGGCGCCGGGCTGTTGCTGCTCTTCGCCGGGCTGACCCTGTTTCTGTCCGGCCCTCACCGCAACCAGCAAAAATTCCGGCAGGCCGCCCAGGAACTGTTCCGGCAGGAAATGGTACATAACACTTTGAACATGCACTATACCGTGGCTTACCCCGGGAATTTTGGTATTCAAGACTATGAAGCCATACTGCCGGGCTATGTGCCGGGAGACAAAAAAGCCTCTCTTGCAGATTTGAAGGAACAGATCGATTTCTGGGCGGGACTGTCAGACCGGGGGCTGAGTCCCGAGGATGCATATACCCGGAAACTTCTGACCCTCTCCCTGGAAAATTCTCTGGCGCTGCAGTCCCACGCCTATTATGACGAACTGCTGTCCCCTGCCTCCGGCATGCAGAGCCAGCTTCCCATTCTGCTGGCGGAATATACCTTCCGCACTTCCAGGGATGTGGACGATTACCTGACCCTGCTGTCCCAGACCGGAGTTTATTTCGACAGCCTGCTGGTCTATGAGCAAGAAAAAGCGGCGGCAGGTTTGTCCATGAGCCGGGGCTCCCTCGAAAAGGTGCAACAGCAATGCGTTCAGATTCTCACAGCGGAGACTCTGGCGCAGGGCAGCCATTTTCTCCAGACCACATTTCAGGAAAGGATCAATGAATTGTATACCCGGCAGGGAATTGAACGGAAAGCCGCTCTGTCCGCCATCCGCCGCAACAACGAATTGCTTTCCTCCGTGCTGCTCCCCGCCTACGGGCGACTGGCACAGGGACTGGAACAGCTGGCGGCACAACAGGAAAGCGGAGACCTCCGGCAATCGGATTACACAGGCGGAGAACTCCAAAATACGGCAGGCGGCAATCTGCCCAAAGGACTGGCGACCTACCCGGAGGGGCAGGACTACTACCGTCAGTTACTGATTGCGGAGACCGGCAGCTACCGCTCTCCCGAGGAACTCTATGACCTGCTGAAAAACCAACTGCTCTCCCAGCTTAACGCCCTGCGGAGCCTGGTTGCGGAACATCCTGCCTGCGTGCTGCCCTCCATCCAGGAACAATGCCTGTCCGCCTTCCCTTACACCCAGCCGGAGCAGATGCTGGAGGATCTGCAGACACGGATGTCCCGGGACTTTCCCAGTCTGGCAGTGGACGGACAGAAAACTCCCACAGTGACTGTCAAAGCCGTCTCCGACTCTCTGGCAGAGTACACGGCCCCGGCTTTCTACCTGACACCGCCCCTGGACGATACCTCCTCCAATGTGATTTATGTAAATGAGAAAGACGGACCCAACGCCCTGGAACTCTACACTACCCTTGCCCATGAGGGCTATCCCGGTCATCTGTATCAATCCGTCTACACCCGCCGTTATCTGGCAAGCCGGGGGGCAAATCCGGTACGGCAGCTGCTGGGCTACGGCGGATACCAGGAAGGCTGGGCACTGTATGTGGAATTTATTGCTTATGACTACGCATGCGCTCTGCTGCAGGAATGCGGACAGTCTGAGGCCGTATGGTATGTCCAGGCAGAGAAGGTCAACCGCAGCCTGCTGTTGTGTCTCTACTCCCTGCTGGACCTGATGATCCACTACGACGGGGCAGATTGTGGGCAGATTGCCTCGGTGCTGGATAATTTCGGCATCAGTGACCCCCAGGCAGCTCAGGCCATCTATACCTATATCGCGGAAGAACCCGTTAATTATCCCCAGTACTACGTGGGCTATCTGGAAATACTTGCGTTACAGCAAAAAGCCCGCGATCTGTGGGGGGCAGACTACTCCGATCTGCGTTTCCACACCTTTTTCCTAAACATGGGCCCCTCGGATTTTACCAGTCTGGAAGAGGCGCTGACGGATGCCTCCTGACCGCCAGGATAAACCGTCCCCATTATGTACGCTCCTCCAGGATACTCTCCAGATATCCCCGGTCCCACAGCAGGATCTTCAGCTTTCGGGCTACCTCTACTGCGGGACGGGTAAAATACTGGTTGGTCATCACTGCTCCCACCATGCGGTCGTAATAATCTCTGCCGGCATAGACTTCCTGCACTGCTTTTACCCCCACCGGTCCATCATAACGCTTGCACTGGACGGCGTAAGTCACGCCGTCCCGCTCTGCAAGAATATCCACTCCATAATCTCCGCTGCCCCGGGTAACCTCCACCTCCAGAAAGCCCGCTCCCCGCAGCAGGTCCGCACAGTAATATTCGAACGCATGCCCTTCCATTAAGTCCATATCCCGGAGGCGTCCGCGTCTGGCCTTCCGCAGAACCAGCAGCGTTGCCAGCGCCAGCACTGCCAATACCGCCACAGCAATACATATATAGATCTCTTTCGTCATGGTAATCTCTTCTTTCTTTTCTACCGTATCTCCCGGACCGGGAGTGCTTCTTTACTTGATTCGATTTCTGAAATCTTCAAAATTCTCTGCTCTGGCGGCAGATTTCAGCCATATCTTCAAAATGTCCCTGTCTTCTTCCGAATCAATGACGCCGCGTATATCCTGGGGGATTTCTCCGAAATCTTCCAACAAATCCAAAATAGCCTGCCTGCTGCGAAGTAGTTCACCCTGGCTCAGCCCTACAGCCATACCCTCTGCCATGCCCTGTGCCATACCCTCTGCCTTACCCGCGGCCATGCTGTCCTCCTTCATCGCCTCTTCCATGGCCCACTGATCCCTCTGGGCTTTCAAACGTGCCTCATGCAGTGTTCTCCACCATTTTCTTAGATTCATTGCTTTTACCTCATTCACTGCCCTCATAACTCCCACATTATCACTTTGCATCTCATTCAGTTCCTTCTCACTCTCCACCCGCAGCAGGCGAATCCAGTCGTCGAGCCGGTCTCCTGTAAGTTCCCTGTTAAGTTCGATGATATGTATCTCAAACTGGTCCGAATACAGCCGCCCCTCCCGGTCCCGCAGATGATACACCTTATGATAGCCCGGATTCCCATCTCCGTAAAACTCCAGAATGCTGATCACAATACACTTTTTCAACCTGTCATATCTCTGGCCTGTAAACAGGTCCTCCGTATACATCTTTGACAGATAAAACAAGCTGCGCTTGTCCCAGTAAGCCAGCCGCCTGACCTGTAATTCCACATTGATCCTGCTATTGTCGTTGAGCAGCATGCGTACGTCCAGAATACACTGCTTCTCTCTGTAACCGCGTCTGCTCAGAAAAGGGTTCTCCAAACGCACTGACCTGATCTCCTCCAGAGGGATCTCCAGTACATCACTGATGAAATGCCTGCGTACTTCTTCACATCGCATCATCTCCTTAAACGCAATATCCGACTTGGGAGCAATGAATATACCTGTCCCGGACTTACTTCTTGCTGCTTTTTTGTCCATTCCATACCTCCTGCGCGCAGGAGATACCGAATGGCGCTGACACTACTGCCCATACCGAAAACCCCTGCTTCTCTTCAATTATTCTTATTGGGTTTAAAGCATAGATTTTCCGATATCTTGAAAAGTGAATTGTATATCTAATGTGAAAAGAAATATATGCTTCATTGATATGGTAACATGTGGAGAAGAAACTTGCAAGATTTTTATTCGGGAATGGCTCGCTTTTTGATTCAAATGCATCGCTTCCCTATGGATTTGATGCCCCGCAAGTACACAGGTACTTATAAAAGGTATCCGCCGCAAGGCTTCTTCCCCGCCCCCTGTCAGCCACAATTTGCACGGAGCGGTGGGGAAGGTCGCTTTTGACAGGCACCCTGATCAGCCCTCCCGCTTGCAGGAGAGGCTTCGCCAAATCCTCTGCCGCAAAACCGATTCCAAAATTATTCACAATCAGCGGTAATATCAGGTCGGAGGTCGCCACCTCCATGTCAAGTTCCAGATCTACACCGTTTTTGATAAAAAAGTCCTTGTACAGTTCATAGGTTGCAGTCCCCCTGCCCAGTCCTACCCAGGGATGATTCCTGAGATCTTTCAGTTCCCAGGCGCCCTCTCCCAGGTCCCGGTACTGGACGCCTGCCACCAGCACCTCTCTGAAATCCAATACCTTTTCACAATGCATCGAATCAGACAGTTCAAAAGGCGTTGTCACTACGGCAAAATCCAGGCCGCCGCCGGCAAGCTGCCGCAGTATCTCAGGTGTGGCATGATTGTGAATCTTGATTCGAATGGCAGAGTATGCTGCTTTAAATCCGTGTAAGACATCCAGCAAAAACAGATGGAGCGCTGTCTCGGTAACACCGATTTCCACCGTACCGGATCTCTGCAAATCTGCCCCCAAAATCTCTTCCTGGGCGTTGGACAAATGCTGATACGCAATTTCCACATGGGCATAGAGCCGCCTGCCCTCCTCCGTGAGACTGATCCCCCTTGCCTCCCGAATCAAAAGCCGGCAATTTAACTGGGATTCCAGCAACTTAATAATCCTTGTTACATTGGGTTGGTTGCTGCCCAGGGCAGCGGCCGCCTTCGTAATATTTCCGTATTTAGCCACATAATAAAATATCTTATAGTGTTCAAAATTAATATCCATATATATTTTATATTCCTTTTATATTAAATATATATTTTTCATATTTGTATATGGGTAGTATAATCTATTTCAGATAAATTGTAAATGTATAAAATGACGGCCCAGATCATATATGGACGCTAGGCGTTCAGATATGGATCAACTGTCCTGGCGTTGGTAAGGAAGATGCGGAACTTCTGCTTATCAGCATCTTCCTGAACAACGCCCTGATCCATATATGGACGCTAAGCGTTCAGATATGGATCACCTGTCTTGGCGTTGGTAAGGAAGATGCGGAACTATAATAAGGAAAAAACTATGAACAAAGATTTGACAGTCGGAAATCCTCGGAAAATTTTATGGGCGTTTTGTCTGCCCATGTTTGGCAGTATCGTATTCCAGCAATTATACAATATAGCAGATTCCCTGGTGGCAGGCAAATTCATCGGGGAAGATGCCCTGGCCGCTGTGGGCAACAGCTACAATGTCACATTGGTATTTATCGCTTTTGCCTTTGGCTGCAACATCGGCTGTTCCGTTATCGTCTCCCAGCTGTTTGGGGCCAAAGACTATGAAACCATGAAATCCTCTGTATATACCTCCCTGATTGCCAGCGGCATACTATGCGGTATACTGATGCTTGCCGGACTGCTGTCCTGCGACACATTGCTGGGCCTAATGAATACGCAGCCGAAGATCATGGCCGACTCCTCCCTGTACCTGCAAATCTACGTGTGGGGGCTTCCGTTCCTGTTTTTTTACAATATTTCCACAGGGATCTTTTCGGCACTGGGAGACTCCAGGACACCCTTTATCTTTCTGGTAATCTCATCCTGTGCCAACATCCTGATGGACATTCTCTTTGTTAAATGCTTTTCCATGGAAGTTGCGGGCGTGGCATGGGCCACCTTTATTTGCCAGGGCGTCAGCTGCGTCTTATCCATAACCCTTCTGCTGAAACGTCTGTCCCGGCTAAAGACGGAAGGGAAGATTACCATATTTTCCCTTCCGCTTCTGCGGCGGATTTTGGTAATCGCTATCCCCAGCATCCTGCAGCAGTCCTTCATATCCGTGGGAAATATTCTGATACAGGGATGCATCAACAACTATGGCGTCAGCGTTGCCGCCGGATACTCTGCCGCCGTAAAATTGAACAATCTTGTAATTACTTCCTTTACAACTCTGGGCAACGGCATCTCCAACTTTACGGCCCAGAACCTGGGAGCCCAAAAATATAAGCGGATCCGGGAAGGCTTTGGGGCCGGACTGAAACTAATATGGTGTCTGTGCGTGCCCTTCTGCATCGCCTATATCTTCTTGGGAAAGTATCTGTTGCTGCTGTTCATGGATCGGAATTCCGTCACTGCCCTAACCACAGGCCGGCAGTTTTTGTGGGTCCTGTCCCCTTTCTATTTTGTAATTGCCGCCAAACTGGTGGCCGATGGTATTCTCCGGGGTACCAGCGCCATGCGGCAGTTCATGGCCGCTACCTTCACAGATCTGATCCTGCGGGTGGCACTGGCCTTCGTCCTTTCTGCCTGGACCGGTTCGCCTCTGGGAATATGGGCCTCCTGGCCCGCCGGCTGGATCATCGGCATGGGACTGTCCCTTTTCTTCTGCCGCAGACAGTATGATAAAGCAGCGGCGTCAAAGAGTGGTTCCTAGCCCGCATGGAGAAGCTGCAGACACCGCAGGTCAGTACACATGCCTTGGGAAAGCATCTGTTACATCCTTGCCAGCACCACACTCATGACGGCGCTGGCTGCCAAAGACAGCAGCGCGCCCGGCAGAGTATAGCGGGTCCTGGTGACTTTCGCCGCCAGATAGTAGACGCTCATGGTGTAAAAACAGGTTTCCGGTATGGTGTCAATAAGGGGAAATACTTTTCCCTCGTCTGGGACGATTTGCCCTATGTAGCAAAAAAGGACATCATTTCATGCCCTTTTTGTACTTTGTGACTTTATCTGAGTCGTATGGCCTTATCTGAGCTACTTAATCCGCAGCATTTTGAGGAATTGCTCACACTGTCATGGCGGTATCCCGGAGGCACAAAAGTTCATCTTCTGTCAGCCCTGTGATCTTCATCACTTTAACCAAGGCTATGCCCTCGTCCAGCATAGCCTTTGCCATCTTTCTGACGGCCTCTTTTGCTCTCTGGTTTCCATATTCAATTTTCTCTTTCTCGTACATCTGGCTGATTTGTGTCATATTAACTCTCCTACACTGTTACTGCGGCGTTCCGGAGGCACAATAGTTCATCTTCTGTCAGCCCTGTAATCTTCACAACTTTAACAATGTCTATGCCCTCATCCAGCATAGCTCTTGCCATCTCTCTAACCTTCTGGTTCCCATATTCAATTTTCTCTTTCTCGTACATCTGGCCGATCTGTGTCATATTAACTCCTACACTGTTACTGCAACATCTTGGAGGTGCAACAGCTCTTCTTCAGTCAGGCCTGTAATCTTCATAATCTTTATAGTATCAATATCCTCATCCAGCATGGCTCTTGCCATCTCTTTTGCTGCCTCTCTTGCCGCTTCCTTTGCTCTCTGGTTTCCATATTCAATCTTCTCTTTCTCATACATCTGGCCAATCTGTGTCATATTGATTTTCCTCCTTATCTGCTCCATGTATTCCTTTTGGATAAACTTGTCACTTGCTACAACAACACCGGAAAGAATGAAAACCTGTTGTTCCTCATCCTCCAGCTGTTCAGCCAGCCCAACAACCGCCTCCAGCATCTCCTGTTTTCCTTCAGTACCGGGAACCGTCAACGGCAGAATCACCAGCTTCATCAGATCATCATTGTCAAGAGTTTTACCTGCCTGCAGTTTTTCCTGAATCTCCTGAAAGGCAGCCTTGCCGTCTATATGTGCCAGAAACGCCTGCTCGGCGTGCAGGGTAAAACAGGCCGTTTTCAGATCCGGCTCCGCCTGATCCACATCACCGGTATAAATCACAATCAGACGCAGGTTGAAATTATCATCTTCTATATAATATTTTTCCATGACCCGCGCTATGTAATTCAAATATTTAATTTTATTGATTCTTTTATAGACTGACTCGTAATCCACAATCGCATATGTCCCATCCTCTAAAAGAAACAGGTTGTCAACGCTTTTTTCATTTGCCGATATTTTAGGCAGATCTGTTGGCAAAAGCGCTTGAATGCGCGGAAGATCAATGCCATAGACCGCAAAACTCTTTTCTTTATAAGTCTGGCCTAAAATCTTGAATAAAATGTCCTTGTTTTGGTAAGCAATTCCTTCCATCTCTTTTCTCCTTGTATTTTACCACAAAATAAATGTGGTGTCATTTTGAAAAAAATCTTTTTTACTGAAGATAGGTTCTGCTCTTCAGTATAGTACCTACTGCCTGCCCTCCCTCCATTCAATCTTGATGTCCTCTGTGCCGTTTACTACTATTTTCTCTACATAATAGTCTACGACTTCAAATGTGAGCCTGCTGTCACCTCCAAACACCTCCTTTTTTCTCTCCGTATGGGTGCTCTCTGCAATTTTCACTCCCTTCTGTGATACCGTATCTGTTTCTCTGCAAACCGCCTTTTCATGTAACGCCCTTCTCCTTTCCTCATATTCCTCTCTTGTAATCAGCCCCTCCGCGTACATCTCATAATCCGCCAGCAACATCTGGCCTCGGATTCCTGCCTCCTTCTGTGCTTCTTTTTCCTTTTTATCCTCCCGACTCGTTTTCACGAGATCAACCTGAGGCACAGAAACCAAGAAACCTGGCATCAGGCTTTCCGGTATGGTCTGGCCTGCGATTTTTTCCAGAATTCGTTTCTCCAGAAAGTCACTATGGGCTGTCATGCCTTTTCTTCCCATGGTCCGGCATCTTGGGCAGGAATAATATTCCACTCCTTTATGCCCGCCGCTTTTCGTCATGTTTCCGTAGCATCTGCCGCAAATCAGCTTGCCGGAAAATGCTGCAGGGCTTCCTGCTTTCCTGTCCCGGTTTTTCGATTTTCCTGTAAGCATATCCTGAACCTGATAAAAAACTTCTTTATCAATGATTGGCTCATGAGTCCCCTGCACGATGATCCATTCTTCCCTGTTTTTCTTTTTACAGTTTTTATCGCACATTTTGACTCTTTCTTCCTTTCCGCCCACCATATCGCCTATATAAACCTGATTGCGGAGAATAGAAAGCACTGCGCCGCCATTCCAGCACATTCCTTTCACATACTGTTCATCCCGAAAAGTAATCATCCCTGCTGCTATCAAACGCTTATTGGGAGACGGGATCTCTCTCCTGTTTAACTCCTGTGCAATCCCATATGCGGACGCTCCCTGTAAATATTGATTAAAAATGTCCTTTACGATTGGCGCCGTGCCTTCATCTATCACCAGCACTCCCTTTTCTGTCTCCGATTTCCAGTAACCATACGGCGGTTTGGCAAAGATACATTTCCCCTTTTCCACCTGCTGCCTGCGGGCGACCTTCAGTTTCCTGGACAGCTCCTTGCAGTAATAGTCATGGATGATGCCCTTAAAGGCCATATCCATTCCCGGCAGCTGATAGGCAATGCTGTCACTGTCATAGCTGTCATTCACGCAGATAAAGCGGACTCCGAATGCGGGAAATACTTTTTCCATGTAATAGGCCGATTTCAGGTAGTTTCTTGCAAACCTGGACAGATCCTTTACCACAATGGCATAAATTTTTCCTTCCTCCACCATTTTCAGCAAAGCCTGCATGGCAGGGCGCTCCATGGATGTGCCGGAAAATCCGTCGTCCACAAACTCCCGCACTTCGTATCCCACCGTATCCAGATGCCTTTTTACATACTCCCGCAAAATCTCTCTTTGGTTGCCAATGCTGTTGCTTTCCATGTCTTCCTCTATATCCTCGTCATGCTTGGACAAGCGCAGATATAAGGCAATGATTTTCTTAACGCTCACATGATTCCTCCTCAACCACTGTACACAAACTGCGGAACTCATCCTCAAATGAAAAGACAATTTGAATCTCCCTGCTGCTGATCACTACAATCTCCGAAACAAGGAGCGAGAGTAACTCCCTTGTGATTTCCTGTGACTTTCCAAATTTTATCAACACTGCTATATAGGGATTCTCCAGTTTTACAAGCTGTCTGTAATCCGTGATTTCTTTTTCTCTCTCCCTTATCCTTTGCTCCAGACGAACAACATCCTCTTTATACTGCTTTTGTATCCTTTTATAGTCCAGTGCCTCCAAAATGCCGTCCGCCAAATCCTGATAGCTGTCAGAAAGCAATTCTTTTTTTCGTGTGACTTCTTTATATAAAGCCTGCAACTCTCTCTCCATGCTCCTGATCTTTCTCTGGCAGCTTTCCTGTATCGCCTCCTGGCTTAAAACCATTCGGGTATCCTCCAGCACGGAGATGTACTGAAACAGCACTTTTTTCACAATGGACAGCAGCACCTCTTCCCGTATCATAACCAGCTTATAAGGATTGCCCTCTTTATCAAATGCTTTGGGCGAGCGATATGCCTTGACCAGAACCTGACCCGCCTGTTTCCGGTAACAGGTTTTGCATAAGGTAAGTCCGCTGTTTGCCGCCTTGAGCATTCCTTGAAAAAGGTATATTTCTTCATCCACAGCTTTGGGGCTTTTGTCATTTTCCCTGTGAAAACTGATTTTTTCCCTCTGGCTTTGGGCTTTTTCAAACAGATCCTCCGTGATGATCGCATCATGGGTATTTTCTACAGTAACTACGTCCGGTTCCCTGCTGCAACGCTTTCCCTGTATCATCCTCCCCAAGTAAACCTCATTTGCAATGATCCCACGGATAGACTGATACCTCCACAGTTTCCCCTGGGGCGAGGGAATCCGTAATCGGTTTAATTCCCTTGCGATTTCCGAATAGGACTCACCCTCCCCGAACATCCTGAATATCTGCCTTACGACTGCCGCCTCATTCTCATTTACCACAAATCTTCCCTTTCTCTGCTGATCCTTTTTGTATCCGAAAGGCACTACAGATCCGGTAAATTCTCCCCTGCCGCGCTGGACATGCCTTGCACTGCTGACCTTTTGGGAAAGGTCCTTGGCATAGGAAGCGTTGATAATGTTTTTCAGCGGCAAAAGCAGCCCTGTGTCTTCCGGTTTCAGGTGTTCACTGTCATAGCCGTCACTGATTGCAATGAAACGGACACCCATAAAGGGAAATACCTTTTCCAGATAATTGCCTGCCTCGATATAATTCCTGCCCAGCCTGGACAAATCTTTTACAATGATGCAGTTTACCTGCCCTGCCTTGGCATCCTCCATCAGCCTCTGCCACTGAGGCCGGTCAAAATTAGTGCCGCTGCAGCCGTTGTCGCAGTAAATATCCACCAACTGAAACTCGGGTTTCTCCCGGATATATTCCAGAAGAAGTTCCCTCTGGTTCCTGATCTTCTCCGTCAAGTCACCTTCCTGTTCTTCCAATGACAGGCGTACATATAAGGCCGTAAGAAAAGCATATTGCTCCACAGCCAATAAAGACTTTTGTTCCTTGATGCTTTTGCGGGAAACCCTTGCCATGTCCTCACCCCCGCTTTCTATCATCCGACAAAGCCGCCATAGCGCCGCAGCGTTCCTCCAGCATGGCCTTTGCAATGTCAAACTCGTCTTTGTAGCGAAACTGCACTTCTATTTCGTTTGCAGAAAACACCTTAATCTGCTCCACCAATGTAACCAATAAAGAGCGGTTCAGTTTTTCCACGTTTCTATGTACTGTAAATTCCTCCAGCCATTTCTGCAGCACGGTATTCCCCTGTAAGAACTGCTCCTTTTTCTGCTGCAGTTCCTCTTTTTTCTGTTCGGCATCCCGTTCCCTCTGGCGGTAAATCATTTCAAAATCCTTATATTCCTGACGGCTGATGAACTGATCGTGATAATCCTCGTAAAGTTTCAGTTTCAGCCTGCCGATTCTTTGGATTTCTTTTTCCTGTTCCTCCACCAGCAGGTCAATGCTTTTCAATTCCTGCTCTTTCAATGGAATGGACCGTATCTCTTCCAGCAATTCGCCCATCTGAATGATGGATGCAATATGCTGTCTGATCGTCTGTGTGACCGCCTGCTCCAGCTTGTTTTCCCGAATGCAGACACCGCGGCACCGCAGGATTTTCTTTTTATCATAACAGCCATAATACACATACGGTTTTCCCTTCAAGGTTTTCTTATACCTAAGCAGTTTTTCGCCGCACCGGCCACAGACCGCAAGACCGGAAAACAAGTAAACCGTTTCCTCCCCCGGGCTGGTTCTCAGATCATTCGCCAGTATTTTCTGCACAATATCAAAGGTATCCTTTGCCACAATAGGCTCATGCCTGTTTTCCACACAATACCATTGCTGCGGTTCCCTTTTCCTGCGGGCCTTTACCTTGTAGTTGATGCTGTATGTCTTGCCCTGTTCCATTACCCCCAGATAAACCCTGTTCCCTAAAATATTCCGGATCACAAGCGGCGACCACAGGGCTTTCCGATTCCGTTGGAAATGACACTTAAAATTTTCCCCATGCAGACGCTTATACTCCGCAGGAGACGGCACTCCCTCCTGGTTCAGCAAATCCGCCAGCTTACCGTTACTCATTCCGCCGATTGTCAATTCAAAGATTCGCCTCACCACAGCGGCGGCATCCTCATCCACAAGAAAGCGGTGGATGTCATCCGGTGCCTTTTTATATCCATAAGGAGCAAACGAGCCCACATACTCTCCCTTCTGCTGCTTCATTTCAAGGCTTGTACGGGTTTTAATAGAAATATCCCGGCAATACGCATCATTCACCAGATTCATAAAGGGAATCACCAGCTGCTCATTCCCGCCGTTTGTAACGGCGCTGTCATAGTTTTCACTGATTGCAATGAACCGCACGCCATAGACCGGGAAAATTTCTTCCAGGTATTTCCCCACTTCAATATAATTTCTTCCAAACCGGGATAAGTCCTTGACGATCACGCAGTTTATGACTCCTGCCTTTATGTCCTCAATCATCTGCCTAAAAGACGGGCGCTCAAAATCCACGCCTGAAAATCCATCATCAGCATATTCCTTTACAATTTCAATTTCCGGATGGGATTTTACAAATTTTTGGATAAGGTCTCTCTGATTAGAAATACTGTTGCTTTCATTCCGTGCGCCCAAAGCCGCTATCTCATCCTCCCGTGACAGCCGCTTATACGCTCCAGCATAGTATTTCTGGTTTGAAATACGCATGGCTACCTCCTAACAATAAATCTGTTAAGAATAGCCTGCAAATTAAGATTTAGATTTGTCCTTGTCTGTATTCTACCAAATCTTTTTCCTTTTACAAGCCATCCTTCCATTTTCTCCCATTAAATTTCTCAGCATTGAATTTCACACGCCAAAATAATATGTATGAAAGCTCATACCATAACAAGCTGGAAATATTGCTGCAGTCTATCCTGAAGCGTATTCCTGCTTTCTGTAAACACAACATTCACAATTACATCATCCACCATAAAACGGTATGGATTCCTGATTTCCTCAACAAACTGCTTGGTTCGGGCTTCCTTGGGCAATGCGGCATTTACCTTTATATCCTCAATGTTCACGATTTCTTCCATAGCAGTAAAGCACCACCTCCCTAATCCTTACATTTTATACTGACCTGTTTGTCCATTATTACAGAAATTTGCCTTTTCCCCAGACCCATTTCCTGCGCCGGAGTTCCGCCGCGTATTTTCAGGCAGCCGCTATGCGGCATTTCATCTACGGGTACGCTCCTGTTTCTGTCATCGCACACTGTCCGCAGTCCCTGTATAACTGTCTGGAAGGCTATGGAGTTTTCAAGGTGCACAAAAAAGGTATATAAGTCTCTTTCATTTTTGAAATTGACCTATATACCTATATAAATACAAAGAAATTAAAATATTTCTTCACTCTGTTACAAAATAAAGGTTTCCGGCATAAATGCCATGCCATTAACAATATGCTAAAATAAACATTTAGGAACGCACTTCATTTATTATTCAAGCAGTCTATATAATCCTGATAAAAATGTATATCACTTTTATGTTGAAATATCCAATTCAACGAAATAATGACAATAAACACTGTCATAAAAATCATGCAAAACAAATTTATTTCTCTGACTTCTGATTCAGTAGCCTCTATTTCTGCTGAAAACTTATCCATTGCAGCAATCCCTACTGAATAAAGAGCTATATATATTGGAATAATTACCGTTTTTACGGCCTCAAACATTTTTTCATAGAACCTCTTTTGTACGTTAAGAAACTTTATCATATTTTGTTTATCATATGTATTACAAAACTTTCTCTCAAACAAATATAACTTCCACTCCTCATAAGTGTTGCAGAACTTGTATTTTAATTCTTTTCTATTATATATCCGCTTTCTATACCACCTTAAAAAGTTTCTAATCAAGCCTCTATTTGCAGTCCTGCAATCACCATAGTCTTTTCCAATATATTTATATGTTCTTTTTTCATATTGAATATCAAAAAAATACGGCGTATATCGTTGCTTTCTCATATGTCCTCCAAGCATTAATTCTCCAAATATACTTTGCATATATAACTTACTCTTTACACAACTAATAAGCCACTGATTTCCTTTGAGATAATAGAGATCCGCTTCTTGATTTCCTCTTGAATTACTGCAGTCTTTTCATTCACAACATTCAAATCTTTATTTTCTTCATCTGGAAAAGGATACATTTTCATTATTTCACGAAGTTCTTCTACATATCGTCCAACTGATTGATTTAACTCATTTAACTCTAAATCAATTCCTATGCTATTGTTTATTTCTGCATAGGAATTACAAACTATGATGCTCTTTTCAACCAATTCATTTATTTCAGTTTTTAATTCCCTTTGAAAACTCTTTTTCTTATCCAAATCACTATAGATTCCGATTGATGTGATAAGCATTCTTGATATTTTAAGTATATCCTGCCGCATCGCATTCAGCCATTCCAGCATCTCCTTTAAATGAGATAGCATCAATTCTTCTTTCCTATGCTTTTTATCTCTTTTATGCGTCAGAACCTCATTAATCCATATTGTAACAAATCCTGCCAAAATAGATATTATTCCCATCAAAGCATCATTCATAGTTTCTTCCTTTCCCTCCTCGTATTTATATCATAATTATGCATGTATCAAATACAATCAGGATTTACATCATTTTCATATTGGGACATTTTGCGTCCAAGCACATCGCCACATTCATTACAAAACCACGTACCAAGAATAACCGTATCTGTGTCTTCGCCATACATATCTTTCTTGTAAATCTTTTGTCCCAAACAAATATTTTTACTCTGACATTTAGGGCAATGAGTAGGATCTTGAGTTGTGAACATAGGCATACATTCCTCTCTAAAATTTTAACTAATCATACCATATCACGAATCAATATTCAATTATCTATGTATCGCATTCTCTAATTGTCAACTTCATAACACTTTACAGCCACCTTATTTCAGCTGCTTTTTTCTTCATTGACAGTCATATAGTTTTTGTTTATCAATCAGCACACCTTTGGCACAACATTGGCATTGTTTTGCTCTTTTACCGCAAATCTATATCTGTTATACTTGGTACAGTCAAAAATTTTGTAGACGGCCGTTTCCCATCAAAAGGAGCGGCCGTTTTGCCGTAAAGGTGGTGGTTATCATAAGTTTAAAAAAGATCCGCAGGATCCTGCAGGACGAGCGTGCCGAGGCGAACTACTTCAGCACCATGGTCTTCATTTTCATTGCGGTGTTACTGTTGGCTTTTATCATTGATCTGTTCAGCATTATCTCAACCAAGCAGGAGCTGGACCTCTGCGCCGATCAAATGGTAAAACAGATCCAGCTGTCAGGAGGCGTCAATGCGGAGACGGAACAGCTCTTCAATTTCCTCTGTTCCCAGATTGGGGGTGCCGACAACATCTCCTATTCCATCAACGCCTCCTACAAGACGCCGACTCCCTCCGGGATGAACAGGGCCATCCAGTTAGGCAGCCCTTTCTACCTTACCATTCAGGGGGAGGCGAAGCTGGGCGGTTTCTGGAACTTCGGCCTGGTCCGCATCAATATTGTTTCCAGGGCTGCAGGCGTCAGCGAACATTATTGGAAGTGAGGTGCCCATGAAAAAAATATGTATACATGATCGAGGCCGGGAAGATTTTTCCCTGACCGCTGCGCGGCCCGCATGCTGCTTTGGCAGCAAACTTCGATATGCGGGCCTGCGTATAAAGAAACGTCTGGCAAACGACCGCGGCGATATGTCCATCTACACCTGCTTCCTTGTGATGGGTGTGGTGATCCTGATCTCTTTCCTGCTGCTGTATGCTTCCGTAAAAATCACTTGCATAAACATACGGAATGGTGCGAAAATGGAACTGAACAATTTGAGCGCCAGCATCTATGCGGACACCTACCGTTCCCAGAGGGAGACCAACTTCAGCGAGTACTTAAACACCCTGTATTCCAGCAGCGACTATACCGCTATGCTGAAGGAAACCGTTACGGACGGGCTGGCAAACAAGCTCCCCCTCTCCACGGATGATTACCAGGTGAAAAACATCAGCCTTTCCTTCCATGTGGCAGGGGATCGGGTGGAGTATGTCTTCTCCTGTGACGCCGAATTTTATATCTTCATGTTCGGCCGCCAGTACCCCGCCATCACCCGGCACATTGAGCTGACGGGCTACCACAACACAAAATTTTAGGATTTTGTTGAAAAAGCTTCCCCCAGACCGTAAGGGATATTTATAAAGCAACGAAAGGAGACACAGACCATGAAGAAAATTTTCAGATCAAAGAAATTTCTGTTTTCCATGCTGGCGGCTGCCTGTATCGGTATTTTGGCCGTATGTTTTGTGGTAAACAGGGACAGGGATAACAATTTCCAGCCGGAGGATGTGGCTGCCAACACTGGGACGCAGGAATGGCAGGAATCCCCGGCACCCGCCGCAAATACGGCAACCCCCGTCCCCACCCATACACCCGCGCCGGCCGCCACACAGGAACCCATGGAGGAATACCCCAGGGTAGTGGACGAATCCGATGATGAAGTTGTGATCGACTTCACCCCCGAGGGGGAGGAACTCCGGACAGACCCTCCTGAGCCGCCTGCGGCTGAGGGCGATCCCGCAGACCCGTCTGCGCCGCCCACCTATACACCGGAGGAAACCGAGCCGGAACCGACTGCACCCCCTGCCCAGGACAACACGCCTGCCCCCGGCTCCACCAACGAAAACGGTGCCGTATATGACCCCGTGTTCGGCTGGGTGGTGCCCGGTCAGGTAGAGCAGACAACCTCAGGCAGCAGCGGAGACCCCAACAAGATGGTGGGCGATATGTAGGACAGAGGATATACAACTGAATATGGAACCTGCGCCAGCAAGCGCACCGTACTGATAAAACCGTCACTTTTTCCGTGGCGGTTTTTCATTAACAGGAAATCTAAGGAGCGTGATAAAAGATGAAACGAATTTTTGCAACCCTCTGCACTCTGGCCCTTATGCTGTGTCTCTTACCTGCCACAGCCTTTGCAGCCGGCGAGGGCAACATGGACAGCGGGGGCGGCGGCATGGGCCAAGGCACTTCCACCAACTCATGGACCCCCGGAAAGGACGGCGTTCGCATCACAGTGGTGGATGCCGAGACAGGAGCCGCCGTCTCAGCCCCCATGGATTATTCCAATACTGTCCAGAATAGCAGCGTCCTGCATTTCGGCAAGGTCAGCAAGCTGCAGTACCTGGGCGGGGCTAGCCTGTCCCCCCAATCCGGCGCTGCCTACAGCTGCATAAATCCTGACAACCCCATGCCCACCATTGTCAGCAGCACCGGCCGGAACAACATAGAGTCCATCAAGCGGTACTTCTGCAGCGAGTACGCCTGCATGATGATTGCCGGAGATGCGGGCATCAGCTATGAGGCCATGCTGGCAGGCAAGTATAAGCTGCTGGTGGAGCCCCTTGCCTACTTTACCCACAACGGGCTATTTTACTGCATGACCGCAACGGAGGCCGCCCTGTACGACCAGCTATCCGGCGGCACGCTGAGGCGCACCATGACCTCCCTGACCCATAAAAACCTGCCCCTGGCCCTGTTCCTGGAATACAGCGACTTAGGACTCCCGGCATGGGCGGGCAGCACCACCGGGAAACAGGCCAACGCAGACATCATAAGCAGCCTCGGCGTGGGCATCGTGCGGTTCCAGGAGCTGCCGCCTGTGCCGGAGGGCGGTCTTGAGGCCCCCGATATGGAATACCGGGTAAATACGGATGTGATCACCTCCGTCACCCTCCACACGGATGAAAACCTGACGCCGGACAATCCTGCCTCCGTGACCTTCCAGATCCTCGGCACCTCCTACCAGGTCAACAACATCGTGATCCCCGAGAGCGATTCCCAGGTGGTATGGGTCAAGTGGCATACCCCCGGCACACCCCAGGATGTCAGCATCACGGTATCGGTGTCCGGCGCCACCACGGCGAAAACCTCCTTTACCGCCAAGATCGTAGACCTGAACGAAAGGATACCGCCCGACCCCCTGGCAACGGACACCTATCCCGGCTACTCCCCTCCCGCCCTTCCCGCCAATCCCCAGAAACTGACGGCAAACTGGGGCGTGTGGAGCTGTTACTGGAAAGCAAAGTGGGTATGGCACCCCGACTGGAAATGGCATTCCGACTGGCAGTGGCACGATGAACCCTGCGGCAGCACCTGCCCACCTGGCTGCACCGAAGATCATGGGGACTGGGAGGACGAGGGAGAATGGGTGGACGAAGGGAAGTGGGTGGATGAGGGAGAATGGAAATACCGCTATACCGGTTACTCCGCCTCCCTGTCCGGGACCATGTCCCTGCTGCCGGACGACCTTGTGCCCACCGCAAACGGGAAAGACATGAAAAGCGGCTACGGCGTCAAGACAGATGTAGGTGCAGTGCTGTCCACAACCGCCCCGGCAGGGCATATCACCAACCCCCAGACCGCCCTGTCCGTGTTCCCGGAATTCCAGTACCGCACTTACCTGCGGCTTTTGCAGCGCGTTTCCAGCGGACGCAGTGCAAAATTCACTTTTCGGGCAAACGAGTTTTCCACCTACGGGCGGGCTACACACTTTACCCCTGTATGGTTCCCTGATAATACAGACTACAGGGTCTATACCCAGGTGTGGGATACCTGGACGCCGGACGGGATGCTGTCCGTCAATGTAAACGACCACGTTACCATACACGGCAGCCTCTTTGATGACTGGTATACCAACCGTGAATAACCTGATTTCCTTAACCTATGAAACGCTGGTACTCTGCTGCCTTACAGGCTTTGCAGCATATGACATCCGCACCAGACGGGTGCCCAACCGGGCGCTCGTTTTTTTCTGCCCCGTTGTCCTCGTCTCCCTGCCAGTCCATATGCAAACGGCAGGCGCATCGTTTTGGGCATCGCTTGGCTTTTCCCTGACAGGATGCACGGCGGGCTTCCTGATCCTGCTCACTGCCGCCCTGCTTTCCTGGGGCGGCGCCGGGGTAGGCGGCGGCGACATCAAACTGGCGGCAGCCACAGGCTTCATCTACGGCCCTTACCGTATGTTGGGGATTCTGATACTTGCCGCCCTGCTGTCTGCCTGCGCCGCTCTGGCCATTTTATGCAGACGCAGGAGCAGGGTAAAAAGATTTTCCCTGCCCTTTGTCCCATTTATAGCGGCAGGCAGCTTGATTACTTTACTCATTTCAATCACATAAAAAGGAGAACAAACCATTATGAAACTGAACAACCGCTTTCTGTTCGGCATGCTCAGCCTCCTGCTGGCAGCCGTCATCGCCTTTGTCGCCCTGCCCACCATCGCAAGACAGACCAACGGCAAGACCGAGATCGTCCGGATCACCCAGCCGGTACAAAAGGGCGAACAGCTCACCGCCGCCAACACCGAAGTGGTGGAGGTGGGGAGCTTCAACCTGCCCCCCAACATCGCCCACTCCCTGGAGGATGTAAACGGGTTCTACGCCACCGCCGACCTTGCACAGGGGGATTACATCCTCACCACTAAGGTCAGCATGGCCCCCATTTCCTCCGACGCGGCCCTAAACAGCATCCCCTCCGGAATGACTGCCATCTCCCTGACGGTCAAGACCCTGGCATCGGGCCTCTCTGACAAGCTGCAGCCCGGCGACATCATCCGCATCTACCACTTCCTTGACACGGCTGAGGAAATGCCAGAACTGCGTTACGTCCGTGTGTTATCCGTGACGGATGCGGACGGCGTCAACGTGGATAACACCCGGGAATTTACAGCGGATGAGGAAAAAAAGCAGTCCGCCACCATCACCGTGCTGGCAAGCCCCGAACAGGCCAGGATTATAACCATGCTGGAAAATGACGGTGTTGCCCATGTGGCGCTGGTCTCCCGTGGCAATGACACACTGGCGGAAGAACTGCTCTCCTTACAGGCACAGTCCATCCTGGAGAACTATCACCCTGAACTTCTGGAAGAAACGGCAGCCCCGGATGAGGACAGCGGAGAGACTGCCGGGGAAACGGCGGAAACTTCCCCCGATGCCCCAAATACAGCAACAGACATTGACAGCGCAGGTAATCATTGACAGAAAGGAGACAGATTATGGGAAAAGTTATCACCGTCTGGGGCAGCCCCGGCAGCGGCAAATCCATGTTCTGCTGCATCCTTGCTAAAGCGCTGACCCGGGACAAAAGAAAAGCCATCATCATAAACGGAGAGGCCGGCGTCCCCATGCTGCCCGTCTGGCTGCCCGAACAGATTATTGAAACGGGCTCCTCCATCGGGCAGGTATTGAGCAGCGTGGAGATCGACACCTCTCTGGTAGCCAGCCATGTGACCGTCTTAAAATCCTACCCCTTTATCGGACTCATGGGATACAGTGCCGGAGAAACCCCGCTTAGCTACCCGGAAACGGATTTTAATATGGTGCTGCAGCTGGTATCCGCCGCGTCAAAGCTGGTGGACTTCGTGATTCTGGACTGCGGCTCCAGCATGACGAACGTATTCACGCCTGCCGCCATAGCCTCCGGCGACCTGGTGGCCCGCATCCTGACGCCGGACTTAAAGGGCGTCAACTACTTAAAGACACACCAGCCCCTCCTTACGGACGAGCGGTTCCACTATGACAGGCACCTGACCTTTGCGGGAATGGCGCGGCCTTTCCATGCCTTTGAGGAAATGGGCTACCTCATCGGTGGCTTTGACGGGCTCCTGCCCTACGGCAAGGAGATCGACCGCTGCGCCACGGAGGGCGGCATGTTTCAGGCACTTAAATACTGCAATGCCAAGTACACCACCTCGCTGAACAAGGTGCTGGAGGCACTGGAGCAGATGGAGGCTGAAATGGTGCCGGACATAGTGGCACCTGTGGAAAACAGCACGAATTATGAGGAGGAATTTTCGGATGAACAACCTGAATGACATTTTCTTTTCACAGACTGCCAGTGAAGGGCTGACCTATGAGCAGGTACTGGAGGACGTGCAGCGATATTTCTCCGAGAACCACGCCACCACCATTGCGGAAGCCGGCGACGGAGACACGGAGCGAGCGACCTCCGTCCTAAAGGAGCTTATGGCGCAGTACCTTGTAAAGCGTAAATACTCCATCGGTGGGCTGACCTCCAAAGAACTGTGTGAAAAGCTGTATGAGGACATGGCAGGCTACTCCTTCCTGAAAAAATGGATCTACCGGCCCGGCGTGGAAGAAGTGAACATCAACGCTTACAACGACATTGAGGTCATCATGAACAGCGGGCGCAGCCTCAAGATACCGGATAAATTCTCTTCCCCCCAGCACGCCATCGACGTGGTACGCCGTATGCTGAACGCCTGCGGCATGGTAATCGACGACACCATGCCCTCCGTCCTTGGCTTTCTGGACAAGAACATCCGGATCTCGGTAGACAAGACCCCCATCGTTGACCCGGAGGTGGGGGTGAACGCCTCCATCCGTATCGTCAACCAGCAGACCGTATCAGAAGAAATCCTGTTAGAGTCCGGCAGCGCCACGGCGGAAATGCTCCATTTCCTGACCGCCTGCATCCGCTATGGGGTATCGGTGTGCATCGCAGGCTCCACGGGTTCCGGCAAGACCACCATCATGGCCTGGCTCTTATCCAACGTGCCCAACAATCGGCGTCTGATTACCATTGAAGAAGGCAGCCGGGAGTTTGACCTGATAAAACGGGATGAAAACGGCAACATCTTAAACTCCGTGGTCCACCTGCTGACCCGGCCCCATGAAAACCCGGCCATGAACATCAACCAGGATTTTCTTTTAGAGCGGGTCCTGCGCAAACACCCGGATGTGATCGGCGTAGGGGAGATGCGGTCTGCGGCAGAGAGCCTGTCCGCCGCCGAAAGCTCCCGCACCGGCCACACGGTCTGCACCACCATCCACTCCAACTCCTGCGAGAGCACCTACCGCAGGATGATGACCCTTGCCAAGCGCAAGTACAGCATGGACGATTCCATCCTGATGCAGATTATGGTGGAGGCTTACCCCGTGGTGGTGTTCACCAAGCAGTTAGAGGACCGTTCCCGGAAGATCATGGAGATCATCGAAGGCACCGACTACCAGGACGGACGGCTCATCTACCGCTCCCTCTATAAATATGAGGTGACGGACAACGTGACGGACGGGAACGGGAATGCCCGCGTGATCGGCCGCCACAAAAAGACCGGCCTGATCTCCGACACGCTTAAGAAACGGATGCTGGACAATGGAATCTCCCACAAGGAGCTGGCGGAATTTAACCCGAAGGAGGAAACATAAATGCAGTGGATTTACATCATCTGTTTTGCCCTGATTGCTGCCGGGCTCTTTGCGCTGTCCGGCGTGCGGTTGAAAGATATGCTGGAAGTCATCTTCCGTTCCCGCCGCAGGACTGCCACCCTGGGCGACGAATTGAATGTGCTCATGGGCAGGCCCGCCCAGCGTTTTTTCACCCAGGACTATGAGATCCGGCAGATATTAAAGGACACCGGGCGGGCTGACCGCTATGATGCCGTGACCCGGCTGACCCTGATCCTGTTTGCGGCAGGCGCCGTGCTGGCCCTGCTGATCGGCAATGCCTACCTGGTGCCCATCCTGGGGCTTGGCTTCTCCTTCATCCCCGTATGGTATCTGCGGAGCACCTCCGCCAGCTATAAGAAACACTTAAATGAGGAACTGGAGACGGCCATCTCCATCATCACCACCTCTTATCTGCGGACGGAGGACCTGATCCGCTCCGTGAAGGAAAACCTGGCGTACCTCAACGAGCCCGTGAAAGCCACCTTTGAGGCATTCGTCTATGAGAGCGAGCTGATCAACGCCAACACCACCAGCGCCATCAACAGCCTGAAGATGAAGATCCCCAACCGTGTCTTCCACGAGTGGGCAAACATCCTGATCCAGTGCCAGTCTGACCGCTCCATGAAGAACACCCTGCCCACCATCGTGCAGAAATTCTCCGATGTGCGGGTGGTGCAGTCTGAGCTGGAGGCCATGATGCAGGGGCCCAGACGGGAAGCCATCACCATGATGTTCCTGGTGATCGCCAACGTGCCCCTGCTGTATTTCCTCAACAAGGACTGGTTCCATACCCTGATCTACACCACGCCGGGAAAGATCGCCCTGGCCATATGCGCCGCCATCATCCTGTTCGCCTTCACGCAGATCATGAAGCTGAGCAAACCCATTGAATACGGAGGTGACGGAACATGACCCTGTTAACACTGATCGCCATTATCCTGTTCGGTTTTGCCACCTATAACCTGTCCACGGCCTTTGCGGACATCCCCACCAGCAGGACATCCAAAATGATGATGCTGGCAAAGAAACAAAAGGGCGCTAAAAACGAACAGCTCCTGGATGTGTACATCACAAAGATCGCAAAGCTGCTTGCCCCTTACCTGCGCCTGGACCGGCTGAAACGGAACAAGCTGCAGGCGGCCCTTACCATCGCCGGGCTGGAACTGACACCGGA